>Ga0070733_10000522_pt1 | contig 30909 bp, 30 predicted proteins | sample Coa_R1_9_FD_66450 | JGI IMG/M metagenome (GOLD analysis project Ga0070733, IMG submission 66450) | Surface soil microbial communities from Centralia Pennsylvania, which are recovering from an underground coalmine fire - Coalmine... | ecosystem: Environmental > Terrestrial > Soil > Unclassified ...
GGAGGGTCCGAACGGTAGCTGGCCCTCAGCGCGTTGATCGGTCCGGTCACCGTGATCACGACCTCCACGCCGCGAGCTTTGGTCTCCAGATCGATATTCAGAACCGGATCGATTTTCGCCGGGTTGAAAAACGAAACGGACCCCTGATTGATGATGTATTTGTTGCCGAAGAAAGCAAGCTCGCCTTGCGTGATATCGATCCTCCCGAGCACGGCCGGGTTCGCCGCCGTGCCGCGCAACCGCAGGTTCGCGTCGGCCTGAATGCTCTGGGCCACGCTCGTTTCGAATGCCACGTCCGGCGCGGTATCGATCTGAACGTCCAGATTCAGGTTTCCGAGAAAGCCCGCGCTGGCCTCCGGCGCCCTCATCGGCCGCGCCGCGGCACCCAGAATGGTCGAGATATCCGATCTCGGATTGATCGCAACCCGCCGCACAGTCACGGTGCCCGAAGCTTCGCTGCGCTGGGACGTTCCGGTCAGCGTGACGTCCGCGTCGGAAATTGTGCTTACTCCTTCGGGATAGCGGACGCGCACTGCCTTCGTCTTCGCTTCGAGCCGGAAAGTCGGCAGGCCACCGTTCAGCGCCGCGAATCCCGACGCATCCACTTTGCCGCCGCCCGATTCCGCCGACAGCGATTGGATGGTCGCCTTGCTCCCGCTGAAGAGCATGACGCCGTTCGCATTGGTAAGCCCGTTCGAGAAATCCTTTAAATGAAAATCTCCCTTCTGCAGTTCCGCGCGGCCCGAAAAATCGGGCTTGGTATAGCTTCCCCGCACAGCGGCATTTACGACCAGCTCTCCGGCGGAAGTCAAATCCGCGTTGTAAGTCTGCGCCAGAGCCAGATTCATCCTCCCGTCGATGTGCAGGTCGAAAGGCGATTGCGAATTGAGCGCGACCGTCCCCGAAACACCCAGATCCGTTTCCGGCGCTTGAAAGCGCGCGCTCTCGACGCGAATAACGGACTTCGCGAGCGTCGCCCGGATCGGCCCATTGTTTCTCACTTGTAAATTCGGGACATTCCGCGCATCTCCCGTGGCAATCAGAGGATGCAAAGGATGCAATTCGAACTGCGTGACATCGATCGATGCCGTGAGCTGATCCGGCTTCTTCGCTGAACCATTCAGTATCACTTCGCCGGCGGCCGAGCCGTCCAGATTCCAATCCGGATTCCCGTTCACCCCCCGCAGAAGAGCCGCCACGCCGTTCAGCCCGAGATTGGAAAACGTCAGCTTCGCATCGATTGGATAATCGCCCGCCAGCCGCACAGTGCCGTCGCCGTGAACCACGGACTTCGCGAAGTTGGAATCGAGCTTCGCGGTCATCGTCCCGTTCTTCGTCTCCGCGGTCAGGCGCGCGTCGCCCAGCGCTCGCGGGCCCAGCGCCAGGCCGGTCGCTTTGATATCGGCGTTCAGATCGAGCACGTCCACCTGCTTGCCGATGGTAATCGCCCCATCTGCTTTGAATTGGGCCGTACCCGCGAGATTGGGTTCGATTTTCCGCGCCAGCACGATCTGGTCCAGCGCCATTGCATTGCTCGTCACATTGAACGTCAGCTTATTCGGGTGATCGAAGCGGGCGCTGGCATTGAGATGTTTCCTGCCCGCGTCGACCACGCCAGTCAGAATCTGGGCTCCACTGTTCAGGTACTGCGCGCGTCCCGTCACCAGGTCGTAAGGCTCGCCGTAGATCTCCCCTTTTGTGAGCGTGAGGTCGGCCGTGGCGTGCGGATCGCCGATGGTCCCTGTCACCTGCGCCTTCGTATTCAAAGTCCCGCTGACCGGCACGCGCGGCGCGCCCGCAAGAGCCAGCAGCCTGCCCATGTCCGCATTGGTGAGTTGCACGTTCGCATTCACGGCGGAGGTATCCACTGGCTTCCAGTCTTTGAGCCCGATCGATCCGGTGATCCTCGCACGGAGGCTGCTCGAAACCAGCGCCGCATTGTTCACGGTCACCTGCGTTTCCGCGGCGGTGAAATCCCCGGTCAGCGAATCGACAGGCTGCCCTTCCCAGATGGCGTTCTGTATGGATCCGTGCCCGGCGATCCTCAAGTCCGCCGGCCCGCCGGTCACCGTTCCGTTGAACGCGACAGACCCGCCCCGCGACGCCAGGGTCGCGGGCAGCTTTTCCGCGCCGATCAGCGGCGCAAGATCCTTCAGATCGCGCGATTGCAGGTTTAGGTCAAGCCGCTGCCCCAGCACGCCCGCGAATTCGGCGCGCGTGGTTCGCACTTCGAGCCGGGATCGCCCAAACTCGACCGTGCCGGCGTCCGCGTCGTATTTGGCCGTCACTTCGCCCTGCACGGGAAGACTGTTCTCAGCCGGTGACACTTCGAACGTTGCGCCCGCGACTATTTGATGGAAATTGAATTCCTGCAGACTGCCGTTCGCATCGAGGCTGCCGGCGAGAAGGCCGTCGTATGGCAGTTTCGCAATGCCCCCGACACCCGCGAGAAGACGCGCATCCAGATTTTCAAACTTCCCCGCAACGTGGAAATCGGCCAGCTTCCTGACCTCGCCGTCCGCGCGCAAATCGCCGCCCAGCGCGTGGACTCGGAATCCGCTCAACATGACCTGACCCCGCGTTGCCGAAATATTTCCGGACACCTGCATATCGCGCACGTTTCCGTAGCCGATGCCGGATCCCCCGACCGCCGCGGTGACCAGATAATCCGAGGTGGAAACGAAGTGGAACGTGCCCGTCGCATTCATGATTCCGCTGTGCTGGAAATTGACAAGGTGGAAGACCTTGTCGGCTTCCGCAAGAGAGACGCGCGCTTTGTATTGACCGGTGGTCAGGGGCGCATCGAAGCCGCTCACCATCAAGTTGCTCAGCTCGAACTGCGACTGTGCCGTTTTCACGGTCGCACGGGAAACCAGCAGACGGTTCTTTTCCATCGACACCGCCATCGCCACTTGAGTGGCGACGCGAATACTGTTGTTACCTGCGTTGTTCCATTCAAAGTCGAGGGGCTCGACCGAAATCGCGCCGTCGTATCGCGAACCCTCCTTGCGATACGACACATCCGCCGCCAGATTCTCGCCCCGCGCATTCCATGGTGTAACCTCCTTCTTCCGGCCTGACCGCTCCACCGCCGCCAAGCCGTTCGCGAGATCGAACTTTCCGATCCTGACCGCAAGAATCCTTTCCACTCCGGTCTTGAACGGTATATGCGGTTGCGGCAGATTCGTCGAGCCGTCGGCCTCAATCATCAAGTGAACCCGCGCGCCGTCCGTCTCCACCCGTGCGACATTGAATTGGCGCTCAATGAACGAGATCACCTTGAATCCGATCCTGACGCGCCTGACAGCCAGCAGCGGCGCCGCGTTCGCGGGCTCGGTCCCGTGAATAACAAGATTGTCCAGCTCCGCGGTCAGGGTTTTCCAATCCAGCCGGAGCGCGCCGATCTCAACCTTGCCCCCGATCGCCTTCGCGGCCGCCGCGACCGCCCTCGCGCGGATTTTCTCGCGCAGCCAATCGCTCCGGACAACCCACACTCCGGCGGCCACGGCAATCCCCAGAAACAGGATCGCTGCGCCGCCCGAGATAAGTGCAATGCGTCCGCGCCGGGTCATTTGCCCTCCAGATCCTTCTCGAGGTAGTCGATCCTGGTTCGCCCGCGCTGGTCCCGCAGCCACAGGTCAAGTTCCTTTTCCGCGCGCTCCGCGGTAAGCTTTTGATCGATCTGCGCCCGCATTTCATTTAACGAGCCTTTCAGCCCATTCTCCGCGAAATACTTCTGAATATCCTGATCCGTCACCTGAACCGCGGGCCGAAAACGCAGATTGACAAAGCTGAGCAAATCCGACTGCCTGCCCAGGTCGTCCTCGAGGTCCTTTGGCGTCAGCCCGTAGCCAGCCAGCGCTTTGGCCAGGGAGACCGGATCGGATTTGTATTCCGTTCTCTGGTAATCGGCGAGTAATGCCGCGCGGCCGGTCGCTTCCAGGCGAGGATAGTGGCCCGTGTCCATCTCGTGCTCGATGAGCCTTTGATCGACTAATTGCCCGGCCGCCCGCCGCCGCGATGCAAGGTTGAAATCAGCTTTCTCCCCATTCTGAAATGAGGTCAGGCGGATTCGCAGATCAATTTCGCTTTCCGTAATGATCTTATCTCCCACCACGATTGCGATGCGGTCGACGATCGCGCCGCCAGCAACCATCGGCAGCATCAGGACCATCAGGGCGGTACACGCGGCTTGTGCCGCGTTCTCTTCATGACCGCAAAAACGCGGCTGAAGCCGCGTGTACCAGCTTGCCATCAAAAAGCCTGCCCTATCGAGAAGAAAAACTGAAAGTGGCTGATTTGCTGCAAAGACGCCTGGCAATTATTAGCCGCCGAACATGCCACCAACTGCGAGTAACTACCCGGAAACCCGTTATATCTCGGCGGGTTGATGCTGTAGGCAAGGTCCAGCCGCAAAGGGCCGATCGGAGTCCGGTACCGCACGCCGAACCCCACTGCATGAACCATGTAATCGAAATCCTCGGGGTTCCTCTGGGCCACGCGAAACGATATAGCGCTTAAACTCGAATAGATGTTTCCGGCGTCCTCGAAGAGTACACCGTTGACGTTCGGCCCATACAACGGAAATCGCAATTCGGTGTTATTGAAGAACAGAGCGGAACCGCCCAGTGGAAAGCCGGTCAGAGTGTCGCGCGTTCCCGCCTGATTTTCCGGGAATCCGCGCTGCGTGTTGCCGCCCCCGCCGAAGAAACGCTCCGCCAGCGGAATCGGATCGCCCGCCTCCGAATTGGCCGGGATGGCGAACGCGGGCTGAATTCCGACCTGGGTTTCCCGTGCGAGTACCAGTTTTTCACCCAGCCTGTAATACGTCGCGTTCCTGCCCAGAATTCGCACAAAGCTGGTCTGCGAACCGAAATACTTCGTTGCCAGTCCCACGTTGATCGTGTTGTAAACCCCCTTGTGCGGGTCCAGCGGATCGTCGCGGCGGTCCTGGATCAGATTGATCTCCGCAATGCCGACTCGCACCGATTGGGCCAGTTGCGGCAGCAGCAGCGGATTGATCTTCAGGTCCGAAACACCCACCTGGCGGTAGGAGAAATCGTAAAAAATAGTGATCGGCTTCGAAACGTGCTGCGCCAACTTGACGGACGCTTCCGCGCGTTTGGATTGAAACGTCCTGACGTCGAAAGTATCGTCGAACAGAAGCGAATACGTCGCGTCGAACTTCGGCAGGTTGAAGATCTTCGGCACGAAATAGTTGATCGCGGCGCGTTTTTGCAGTGTAGAGAGCACCCCCTGCAGAGTAAGCGTCTGTCCCCTGCCGAAAAGGTTCAGCCGGCTGATGGCGACCGAAACCCGCGGCGTCACTCCAGGAGCTCCGCCCGGATCGGAGAGATCCGTGAGCGCGTTGCTTCCACCGATACGCGCGAACTGCAGCCCCGCGCCGATCGTGAAGGAATAGCGCCGCGCTTCTTCCAGGTTGTACACCAGGTACTTGCTGTCTTCTTCGCCATCCGGATCCTGGATCGCCATATCGACTTGCGAAAAGATACCCAGGTCGTAGAGCTTTCTTTGCGTGTCCGCCATCGCCTCCGGAGACAACGGATCGCCTGGATTCAGCTCCGTCATCTGTTTTTCAACCAGCGCCGGCCGCGTGGTTTTGTACCCGCTGATCGCAACCTGCCGCACAAACTGCTGCTCGCCTTCGTCGATCGTAAACTGCAGATCAATGGTATGCGGCTGGGGCCCCGGCTTGGAGTTCCACTCGAAGGTCGCATTAGGGAAGCCGTTCCTGCCGTATTCCCGAATGATCGTTTCGCGGTCCGCCGCCACGTTGAATTCGCTGAATACCTGGCCTGCCTGCGAGCTCAGCGATTGAACGGTCTTCCTGAGATCGAGTTTATTCGCTCCCTTGATTTCGAGCGAAGTCACAAGGTACTGGGGACCCTCGACGATGTCCAGGTACACCGCGAGATCGCCTGATCGGCCTTTGTAATCTTCAACCAGACGAGAGGTGACTGCGGCATCGCGGAATCCATTCTCTTCGTACAGGTCTTTGATTGTGGAAATGTCGCGCTTCAGCCACGCTTCGCTGTAACGGCCCCGGCGGAATTCGAATGACCGCGGGATCAGGAACATGCGCTCGCGAATCGTCTTTTCGTCGAAGTACTTGTTGCCGTTGATGCCGATGAACGCCAGAGTGTGGCGTTTCCCGAGTTCGATGGCATAGGAGATCTCCGTGGCTCCATTGCCGACCCTCTGCTCGCGGTACTTGACATCGACATCCGAATACCCCTGCGCCTGAAAATAATCCCGAAGATTGTTCCTTCCCTCGTTGAGCAAGTCGTCGTCAACCGCGTGCTCTTCGAAGATTGGCACGTTCTGTCGTAATTGTCCTTTGGAAATCTTCGTACCGGGGGTCGTCACGGTTACGACCGAGCCGGGATTGACCGTGATCTCCGGTTTGCCCTTCTTGTCGTCCTCTTCCGGATCGATCCCCTTAAGCACCACCGTGGCCAGAATCCGGTTGGAATTCTGATACTTCAGGCGGATGCCGTCGATCCCTTTGCGTGTCCGGTTCTCGGTGATGCCGTGATATCCCGGGAGCAGAAAGCGATGCCACCTGGAGGCTTTCGTAATGGCTTCCTCGCTCAGAACCGACGCGTCCCCCGATGTCCCAAATGATATCCCCGGCGGCTCGTAATGCGCCCGCCCGCCGGTCACAATGGCGAAGGTGACGTTCACCTGCTGATAGGTGTTGTCGTACTGCAGTTGCGGATCGATCCTGGGGTCGAAGTATCCGTTTTCGATCAGCAGTCTGCGAATATTTTCCGCCGCCGCCGGAATCTGCGAGATGTCAAAGGGGCTTCCGAGCTGTAGCCGCGAAGCGTTCACGATCTGGCCCGCGTTCGGAGGCTCCGCGATATCCCCGGTCGCGCTGACCTTCCCGACAAACCAGCTGTTTTTCGTCAGGAAGGTGACTTGAACGCCGCCATTGCCAAGGAACCCATCGACCTGGATATCCTCGTACCGGCCCGTTGCGTACAATCGCTGAATGGCCGCCCGTATAGTCGCGGCCGTGTAAGTCCCGCCGGCCTTTACCGGCAGGATTCGATCGAGTTCGCGCGCCTCAACGGGCTGTTGCGGCGGATCGAAGAGCACTCCTGCGATGCGCTGGCCTTCGAAGACGGAAGGGTCCTGAGCATGGGCTGCTCTCGTCAGTCCGAAACCGAGCAGGAAAACGGCCACGATGCTCGTGCCATAGCGGTGCCGCACCAGTCTCATCCTACCAGCGCCAACACCGAAACCCGCGGGTACACGCGGCTTCAGCCGCGTTGCCCCTACTTCGAGCCGCCAGGAGCGTTAGGATTCTGCGTCCCTTTGATATGACCTTCGAAGAAGTCCTTGTTATTTTCCTCGCACGAATATTCCATGATCTCCCAGTCGGGCCGGAGCGTGAAGGTCCTGATGTTCTTCCAGGGCTTGGTATACGTGACCGGATCGTCGATGGTCATTTCGTAGGCGATGTGTCCAAGGTCGGTGCGCGTGTACCTTTCGGTAACGTGCATCTGGGCGCTGTTGGGATGCCCGATCGTGTCCAGCCTCGTGCGGCCGTTGAAACCGATCGTATCGATCACCAGCGTGTCTCCGTCCCATTTGGCGATGGTGTCGCCAAACCACGTAGGCGTCAGATTCTTCGGATGAGTCCCGTTGATGCGGGCCAAGTGGAACCAGGTGTTTTGCTCCCACAGGAAACCGACGTATTTGGGGTTCTGCATGATCTGCAGCGGATCGGGCGAATTAACAGAGCGCGTTAAACCGAACGGCATGCAGCTTCCCGTGTAATCGCCGTTTGCCGGATCGTAAGCGTCCCACTGCTTCTTGCCTAACGCCGTATAAGGCAACAGCTTTTTGGGACGCGCGTTCGGGTTGGGCAGCGGAGCCGGATCGTCGGGAAGCGATGGATCGGGAGACTGATTCCGTCCGAAGGCTGACATATCCGGCGTGTACGGCCGCTCCCAAAGCCCGCTGAAGTCGGGTTTCCCATCGGCCGTGCGAGGCGTGGGACCTTCCGGCGGCTTCGGCCCTCCACCTCCTCTGCCTTGGCTGAACGCGGGCACGGCCACGACAACTAAGGCCAACACGACATTGGTCAACACGGATTTAGTCACACCGGTGGCAACCCGACTCAGGAAATGCTTGTTCACGTCAATTCTCCTGGGAAACTATTCGGCGGCCTTCGGGGTTTCGGCGGAACCGGCGAAGACCTTTTGGCCGCTCGGCAGCGTCACGGAGCGCGCATTGCACGTGTTCGACCCGTCCTTCGCCTTGAAGCCGTCGATCGAGATCTGATCGCCTTCCTTCAGCGCATCTTTGCTCCAGCCGTTGCGCGTCAACGTGTTGGGCGGACCGCCTTCGCACTGCCAGCGGACCGTCTTCCCGCTGTCATCCTTCGCGTCGATATAGAGCCAGATGTGAGGATTCATCCACTCCACCTTGACGACGGCGCCTTTCAATGCCACCTTCTTGGTGTCGTCGAACTCGGCGGCAAAGGAGTGGTGAGCCAACATGGGCAACGCGGCGGAGAGCAGCAGCCCCGCCAAAGAAACAATCAGCTTCGTTTTCATGAAAAACCTCTCACACAGGCACCGGGCCCGGATTATTTAATGATATGCCATCCGGCGATCGAATTCAGGTCGAACGCTATCACGCGCGCGTCGCGGGTGTCAAGCCGAGCATCCACCGAGCTCCGCCGAGCATCCGCGGGTCCCCCGGCCAGGTGTCCCGGCCCGGAATTTCGATGGACAGCACTGGGAACATTCGGTGACCTGCTGGCTGATTTGTTGAGCCGATGCGACCGTGACATGATCTTTATTTATCAGCGGGAGGGAAGCGCATTGCAGGCCCGGAATCTAACAGGCAATCGGCAGGGCACATTGCAGCCAGCAAAAAGTGCGCATCGTGTTTAAGATCGCGCTGGAAAATGAACAGATAATTACGTTGAGAGGAGTCGAGGTGATCACAAGCCCCGGAAAAGCAGATGTATTGCACGATTGAATGCGTGCGCGGTGCAGTTCCGGATTTCACGGGTTCGAAAGTGCAGGCTTCCATTTCATTCCGGCCGCTTGAACGATCCGACTTTCCTCAGCTTCAGGAATGGCTCGCCGCCCCCTACGTAGCGGCCTGGTGGAATGAGCGGAATGATTTGGCGAGTGTTGAGGCGCAATACGGTCCGCGCATTGACGGCGTCGAGCCGACGCACGTATTCGTGATCGAACGGAAATGCAGGCCGATCGGGTGGATTCAGTGGTATCTCTGGTCTGACTACCCCGAGCACGCGCGACAATTCGGGGCGGAACCTGCTTCGGCTGGTATCGACCTCGCGAATCGCCGGCTCCGGAGTTATTCTACCGGGCGCGGTGAGGCGGCCACGGCGGCGCGCTTCGCCGGCCAATGGACCGAGCACCGCAGGTCGGGTGCCGCTCCAGTCGCGGGATTGCGGATCTACGAGTGGGAGAGCTGCAGGAAATTGGAAACCTGGAGGGGAATCTGCGCCGTGCCTCGTACGCCGACAGGGACTTGATGATTCAGCCCGGGAGTACCATTCGGAGGTTCATGAGCCTGCGGCCGATGTTGAGCGACTCGTGGATGCGCGGCTCGCCAGCGGTCAACTATGGATCTGGGAGGGGACGGCGCCAAAGTCAATGGCTGTGAGCGTCGGGCCTGTGGCGCGGATCACCCGGATCGGCGGGGTTTACACACCACCCCAAAAACCGCGGAAACGGCTGCGCGGCCGCCTGTGTCCATAGTATTTCCAAACTCGAACGCGGCGCAGGCCACCGATGCATACTCTATACCGACCTGGGAAATCCCACCTCCAACTCGATCTACCGAAGAATCGGGTATCGCGCCGTGGCAGAGGTTTTGCGTTATCGGTTCGACTAAAACGCAGGTCGTTCTTAAGCTCCCACTCATGCGGGTTTCAAATACGAGGCCGTCGATTCTTTCTGTGATACGATCGACCGTTATGCCCGACGTGGTCTATCGTTCCATCGTCCGCATTGAGCGCGTGAGCGGTCCTGTGCGCAAAGCGTATCTTCCGGCGGAACAACAGCCGGTAATATTCGGCGTACATGGCGCAGTAGCCGAGCACTACAAGGTCCCGCCGGCGGTTCTGGAACCGCATGCCACCACCCTCGATTACATTGTCGCGGCCGCGGCGGGTTGACTGACGGGAACTTTTGGAGGCGCGCTGGAGGCGCGTCAGATAGACGCCTCGAATGAGCGATTGGTGTCGGAAGCGGTAGGCGAAGTCGAGTTAGAAGACAACGTGCTCGTGATTCGGCGAATCCACGTCGTTCTGAAGCTGAAGGCCGCTGAGTCTCACAGAGAGACGTCGACCAGAGTCCACGATTTTTTCGCCGACCGCTGCCCGGTATATCGCACGCTGAAACCGGCAATTGCAATCACTACAGAACTGTTATTCGAGGCATATACGGCGTAGCTCCGTTCGTCAGGAACGGGCCAGCGATAGTCGGGATAAACGCCCAATTCGAACCATTCGTGAACGAGCTCTTCAGAAGTCCTGCTTCCGGGTGCTGCGCACAGCGGCAGCCAGCATGCATAGGGCTAAAAACATGATCACGGCCAGCCTCGCCCAGGGGAGGGGTGCGCTCAGGAGGAGGTTCAATTCAGGGTCCCAATGCATGGTGTTGAAGTCTCCCATGGTCCACATCAGGTTCAAGCGCCAGACGATGACAGGACGCCAGTCCGAAGCCCCCGCGTCCAGCATCATGATCAGGAAGCATGCCACAGGGGCCGTGTATTCTCCGGGCAGAACGACCGACAGGAAAAACGAGGCGGCGAAAACGATTGAACCGCAACAGAACCACAAAACACTGAAATGAAGTGCCTGAGTGAACGGATAGTATTGGTGGACAAGTACCGATAGCGGCGGTATCGACAACGCGGGCAACAGAGAAAGTATCGCCAGTTCCAGTAGCCCTACGGCCATCTGCGCGACTATGATTTGAAATCTGGTAGCAGGGAGCGCAAGTGTGAAGAACGCGGTGCCGTGCGTCCGCTCTCTGCCCAAGCCTCCGAGCCCGAGGAAGATGACGAGAATTGCGAACATGCCCTTGGCCGTGCCCGAGTAAACCAGGCTGTAGACATGCCCGCTGAATGTTCGGCTGCGTAAACCGCGAAGCGCTTCTGTGAGCACCGGTTCCACCTGGCCATGAAAGAGAACAACGGCCGCGCAGAACACGGTTAAGCACACGGCAATCAGAATGAATCTTGTCCGGCTTTCAATCCAGGCCTTATACCAAAGCACCAGTCACTCCAAACCTATGTTTCCGGGCATCAATCAGAAGTCCTGCCGGCGAGTAATGCTGCAAGCCGGAACGACGAGAGCCAACGCGATCAGAAAGAAGACCGCGGCCGGGGTCCATGACACCGGGCCAATCAACCGTGCCGTATTCAGATCAAGCCAGGGCATGCCGCTTCCACTCATAAGGTCGTGAACGTCGAGAGAATAGCGTTCCATGATTGGCAGATCGGAAAGAACCGAATAGACCATCAAGGCAAGAAACCCGGCGACCGGCGGCGTATAGGGCCCGGCAAAAATACATGACGAAAGAAATCCGATCATGAAAATGAATGTACCGCCAGCACCCCACAGGAGAGCGAACTGCCATGCCTGCGCATAAGAGTAGGACTCTCCGGTCAGCGCAGAAAGGCCCGGGATGAGGGCGGCGGGCAACAAGGCCAAACCAAGCACCTCGAGCAGCCCGGTTGCAGCGCGAACCAGCACGAGGCGGGCCCGGCTTACCGGAAGCGTCACAGTGAATCCGGCGGTGCCGTTGTCCCGCTCGCGCATCAGGCCCCCCATGCCGAGCAATAATACGAGGATGACGAACACTTCGCGGAGGTAGCCTCCGTAGACGATCTTCCAAATGTATACCGCATAAGGGAGAGGCTCATCTGATATTCCACCGCTGGCTTCTTGGCGCAGCATTGCAAATGCAAGGCACAACAGCGAAATGGCAGCGGCACTCAGAAGGAATGTTCCCTGGCTTTCACGCCAGGCCTTGTACCACAGCATCAGGCCACCCCCGTTTTGACGGTGTCGAGAAACACCTCCCGCAATCCGATAGGAGCCACGTCGACGGATACCGGTCCCATGTCGCGGGCAATCTCAACGATGGCATCAGCGTTGCCACTCGCAATCAGAGTGATTTGGCGGCCGCTGGTTTGAATGTTACGTACACCAGGCAAACGGAATTTCGCCGGCTGCGGCTCGTTCGAAAATCCCAATGTTATCCGCCGGTAGTCCTTCCGCATGTCCTCGAGCGAAAGGTCCGCTACAAGTTTCCCTCGATCGAGGATGCAGACTTGATCGGCTATTCGCTCGACTTCCGTAATTTGGTGCGAGGAGAAGAAGACCGTGATGCCGTTTGCTCCGGCCGAGACTAAATCCTGCAGGAGGTCCTCGACCGCGACAGGATCGAGGCCCTCGCCTGGCTCGTCGAGAATCAGCAATTCGGGCCGGCGTGAGAGTGCAAGCAGCAGAGCCAGTTTAGTTCGCATTCCTTTGGACAAGGCTTTCACTTTACGGTCGAGCGGCAACTGGAATCGCTTAAGTAAGCGTTCGTGCACATCCGGCTCCCAATCGGAATAGAACGACTTCGTAAACCGGATCAAGTGCTCGACGGTCATATAACGGTAGAGTTGCTTATCTTCACCCACGTAGGCGATATTCCTGCGCGTTTCGCGGTTCGCCTGTTCGTCGGTAACTGTACGGCCAAGCACCGTCGCGCTGCCGCCGGTCGGATGTGTCATGCCCAGCAGCATTTTGATGGTTGTACTCTTTCCCGAACCGTTCCGGCCAAGAAAACCGGTCGTGCGATTGGCGGCGACACGGAGATCAAGGGACTGGACCGCGGCAAACTTTCCAAACTCCTTGGTTAACCCATGAGTTTCGATGGCGAAGGCCCTGGACATCAAATTCTCCTCATTCGTTGTTCTCAGTGAGCGCCGGATAGAACAGTTCGGCCTCGAATAGTCTGTGGATTTCCTCATCCGTCAGACCTTCCGACTGGAGTGAGGCCACAAGCTTCTGTACCCGAGTGCGGGACAAGCGCAATCTCTCGGCGCGGGATCGGGTGCCACGTCGGGCCGAAACAAACGCCCCGGACCCATGCCTCAATTCCAGAAGTCCTTCATGTTCCAGCTCAGAATAGGCTTTAGCGACCGTGTTATGGCTGACCACAACATCCTTGGCCAGGGTGCGGATTCCCGGCATCTCGTCCCCGTGCTGCAGGACTCCCGTCTCGATCGCGTGTCGTATCTGCTGCATCAACTGCACGTATAGCGGTTGGCCTGAGGACGGGTTGAGCGCGAAAATCATTGTTTTAACTGTACCACTGATATTGTACAGCATACACGCGCAACTCGGCGGGAATGAGATGCTCATCGACTCGGATCACCCTCGGTACGCGACATCCGACGGCCGCGAGCTTCGCGATGAACTCCTCTTCGCGCCGCAAGCGGGCCCATCCCTCGTCGTCTTCCGCAATCCAGGCCGATTCGGTCACCGGGACCATCGACCAACCACCACCAGGTTGGTCCGGCACTCTCAGTTTCGAGAAGTTCCGCGACGATCGGCGGGACGACCTCCGATTTCGAAAAAAGAGTCGAGCGAACGAACCCAACAAGTCGTCGGAAACGGGCGGAATATGCCCAGCGCAACGCGGGTTCGAATCCGTTTTCATCCGGGCGATTTTCTTGCCCCCGTGGATCTGATATAGTTTCCGAATTATGACCCGCAGAATCATCGCACGCCTCGGCGCAGCCGCGCTTTTCGTGGTGCTGGCCTGGGTTGGCTACACGCAGAATCAAACCCAACCCGGCAAGCTCACTATCAACAAGATCCATGACGATCTTTACGAGATCGAAGGCGACGGCGGCAATGTCGCGGTCCTGGTTACCAGCGAAGGCGTCATCTTGGTCGATGACAAATTCGAATACGACCACGACGCCATCCTCGAGCGCATCAAGACAGTCACGCCGCTGCCGGTGAAATACATCATCAACACCCACTATCATCAGGACCACAGCGGCGGAAACGCGAAGTTCCTCCCCTCGGCAGATATCATCTCGACGCAAAACGCCCGGACCAATATTCTGGAGCACAAGCAGTCGAACGTGAGCGGGTCGCCGGTGGCCCCCGCGCGTATCGTATTTACGGATGAAACCGCGGTATTCCTCGGCGGCAAGGAAGTGCGCGCGAAATACTTCGGCCGCGGCCACACCAACGGCGATGCAGTCGTTTATTTCCCGCAAGACAAGACGATCCACACGGGCGATCTGATGGCGGGCGCGAGTCCGCTCATCGATTACAACGGTGGGGGCAGTCTGGCGGAGTGGGCGAAGACTCTTGATGCCGCGATGAAGCTCGATTTCGATACCGTGATCCCCGGTCATGGCGCCGTGACGAACCGCGCCGGGCTGATGACCTACCGGAACAATGTCGATAAGCTGAGGACCGAAGCGACCGGCCTGATCCGCTCCGGAAAGAGCCAGGACGATCTCGCCAAATACATGACCGCGAACTACGGCTGGGCGGCGAACAGTCTCCAACAGCAATGGAGCGTTCCGGGGATGATGAAGGAACTGAAGTAGTCGGGTCAGATTGATTTGGTTTGGCGAGGCCTGGTGGTCCGATCCGGACCGAACGTCTCTACCTCGTTTGACCGGTCGAAACCCCTATGCTACGGTAAGAGTTACCCGAAATTCGCAGTTCCCCGTTTCCTTATAAATAATGGATAAAACTCTGCACGACTTGGGCGGGATTATACTCAGCGGTCTGCCCACGTTTTTTCTGGTCATCATCCTCTCGATTTTCGTCAAATTCCTGTATCTCAATCCTCTGGAAAAGGTTCTCGCGGAGCGCTTCCGGCTGACGGAAGGGGCGCGGAAAGCGGCTGAGGACAGCCTGAAAAATGCGGACACGAAGATCGCGGAATATCAGGAAGCATTGAACCGCGCGCGCAATGAGATCTACCTGGAGCAGGCGGCGTTTTTACAGAAGGTTCAGACGGAACAGGCCGAAGCCGCTCGCGTTGTACGAGTGGAATCCGATGAGCGCGTAGCGGCGATCAAGCTTTCCATTGCAAAAGAAGCGGATGCGGCGCGCGAAGGCCTCGAATCGCAGGCTGAGGCTCTGGCCGGACAAATCGCCGATGCCATCCTCAGCCGGAGGGCGGCCTGATGCTTCTTTGGGAAGCACTGAATTTCGCGATTCTGGCCGGGTTGCTCGGCTGGCTCATCGTCAAGCAGGGAGGGCCGCTTCTCGCCGTGCGATCGAAGGAGATCGCGGACGCTTTGGCGTCGGGCGAAATCGCCAAAGCCGAAGCCGATGCGCGCGCCGCTCAGGTGCAGGCGAAGCTCGCGAAACTCGGAACGGAAATCGAGGCAATGCGCGCCGAAGCGAAGGTGGAAAGGGACCGGGAGGCGGAACGCATTCGCCACGAAACGCAACTTGAAATGGCCCGCATCCGCGTGCAGGCCGAGCACGAGATCGAATCCGCCGGCAAACTGGCGCGTATGGAAGTTCAGCGCGCCGCCGCGAAAATGGCGATCGAACTGGCCGAAGAGAAGGTCCGGGCGCGAATGTCGCCGGAAATTCAGGCGGCTTTACTGCAGGGTTTTCTGCGCGAGCTTCCGCAAGACGGCACCAGCGCATTATGATTTCTTCAGCAGTAGTCAATCGCTATGCCAATGCCTTGGCCGATGTGATACTCTCGCCGGGATCGGATGTGGGGGCGCCGGCCGCCATCGAGCAATTGCGCTCCTTCGACTCGGCCGTACAGAGCTCGTCCGATTTGCGCGCCGTGCTCGCGTCGCCGGCCATTCCGGTAGCGCGCAAGCGCGCCATCATCAAGGACATTGCCCTACGGCTCGGTTTGGCGCGCGTGGTGCGGAATTTCGTTCTTGTCCTGAGCGATCACCGGCGCGCCGCCGGGCTCGAACAAATGGTGGATGCGTTCGAATTGCTTCTCGACGAGCGGCTCGGGTTCGTGCGTGCGGAAGTAAAATCGGCGTTCGAACTGCTTCCGGTTCAACAGGAAGAGCTTTCAGGACAATTGGGAAAACTGGCGGGAGCGCCGGTGCGCACACGGTTCGCGGTCGATTCGGATCTGATCGGCGGCATCACCGCGAAAATCGCTTCGCGCGTGTATGACGGATCGGTGCGCGGACAGCTGGCCGAAATGCGCAAGCGTCTGGCGGTGGGTCAATCGTGACGGCGATCGGAAACCGGTACACGCGGCTTCAGCCGCGTTTTTCAGGCGCGGTTTTTCAGGTGCGAGAGAAACGCGGCTGAAGCCGCGTGTACCGTAGGGGAATTTAACGGAAACTTATGGCTCAGATACGGGCAGACGAAATTACCAGCATTCTGCGGCACGAGATCGAGAACTATGAGCGTGCCATCGACGTCAGCGAAGTCGGCACCATCATGTCGGTGGGCGATGGCATCGCGCGCATTCATGGACTCGATAAAGTGATGGCGGGCGAGCTGATCGAATTCAGCCACGGCGTTTCCGGCATTGCCATGAACCTGGAGGAAGACCAGGTGGGCGCGGTGCTGCTGGGCGAGTACCAGCACATCAAGGAAGGCGAAGAGGTGCGCCGCACGGGCACCATCATGTCGGTCCCGGTGGGCGAGTCACTGGTTGGCCGCGTGGTCGACGCGCTCGGGCATCCCATCGACGGCAAAGGTCCCATCCATTCGGACAAAACCAATCCGATCGAGCGTATTGCCCCCGGCGTCATCGACCGGCAGGGCGTCAAACAGCCTCTGCAGACCGGTATCAAGGCAATCGACGGCATGATTCCGATCGGCCGCGGGCAGCGCGAGCTGATCATCGGCGACCGCCAGACCGGCAAAACGGCTATCGCGCTCGATACGATCATCAACCAGAAGGGCTCGGACATGATCTGCATCTACGTCGCGATCGGCCAGAAACGGTCGACCGTGGCGCAGGTGGTGAAGACGCTCGAAGATCACGGCGCGATGGAATACACCATCGTGGTTTCGGCGAGCGCGTCCGACCCCGCGCCGATGCAGTATCTGTCGCCTTATTCCGGTTGCGCTATGGGCGAATTTTTCCGCGACTCGGGCCGCCATGCGCTTTGTATCTACGATGACCTTTCCAAGCACGCCGCGGCCTATCGCGAGATCTCTCTGCTTCTGCGCCGTCCGCCGGGACGCGAAGCTTACCCCGGAGACGTTTTCTATCTGCACAGCCGTTTGCTGGAGCGCGCCTCGAAACTGAGCGACGCCCGTGGCGGTGGTTCGCTCACGGCGCTGCCGTTCATCGAAACCCAGGCGGGCGACGTTTCCGCCTACATTCCGACCAACGTCATTTCGATCACCGACGGCCAGATTTATCTGGAAGCGGATCTGTTTAACTCGAACATCCGCCCGGCGGTGAACGTGGGTCTTTCTGTGAGCCGCGTCGGCGGCGCAGCCCAGATCAAAGCCATGCGGCAGGTAGCCGGCGCTCTGCGGCTCGATCTCGCCCAGTACCGCAACCTCGCGGCTTTCGCGCAATTCGGTTCCGATCTCGACAAGTCTTCGCAGGCGCAGTTGAATCGCGGCAAACGGCTGGTCGAAATCCTTAAGCAGCCCCAATACAAACCGCTCCCCGTCGAAAAGCAGGTGGCCGTTATTTTCGCCGGAACCAACGGATTGCTGGACGATCTGGCTGTGGAAGAGTGCCGCGCATTTGAGACCGAACTCTACCGGTTCCTCGAGAATTCCCGGCCCGCGATCCTCAGCGGCATCCGCGAAAAGAAGACACTCGACGACGCCCTGAAGGCCGATCTGACTTCGGCCATCAACGAAGTCAGGGCACGTATGATGCAGGGCAGAAAGCCGGCATTGGCGGGAGCGACCGCGTAGGCGATGCCCCAAGATCGCGCTGAGGGCGCTCAATGCCCAGCCTGATAGACCTGCGGCGGCGCATCCGCTCCGTGAAGAATACGGAGCAGATCACCAAAGCCATGAAAATGGTCTCGGCGGCGAAACTGCGCCGCGCGCAGGAACGCGTCATTGCAGCGCGCCCCTACGCCAACCTGATGCGCGAAATGCTGGCCGATCTCGCCGCGGCGGCGCAATCGGACGAGCGGGCATCGGAGAGCCCCTGGCTCGCGGTGCGTGAATGGAAGCGCATCGATCTGGTCTTTTTCTCGAGCGATACGGGTCTCGCCGGCGCTTTCAATTCGACACTGCTCAAAGCCGCCCAAAAGTTTTTCGCGGACTACAAAGGCGCCGAAATTACGCTGACCCTGGTGGGGCGCAAAGGGCGCGATTTCTATCGCCGGCGCGGTGCAAAGATCCTTGCCGAGCACATCAATCTTCCCGCCCGGCCGACTTATCAGAATGCGGCTGCTATTGCGAGCGAAGTGATCCGGCGCTACCGGGACAGCGAAACCGACGCGGTCTTCGTCCTCAACAACGAATTCAAGAGCGTGATGTCGCAGAAGCTCTCGGTCCTGCAATTGCTGCCCGTGGCTCTGGGAGACGGCAAACAGGAGGTCAAGGATTACATCTACGAACAATCGCCCGTCGACATGCTGGACCGGCTGATGCCGCGGTACGTGGAAGTGTCCGTTTTCCGCGCGCTGCTCGAAACCATTGCGTCGTATCAGGCAGCCCGCATGACCGCGATGGACAAGGCGTCGTCGAACGCCAGAGACGTCATCGATTCGCTGACGCTGAATATGAACCGCATCCGTCAGGCGGCGATTACGAAGGAAATCATTGAAGTGGTAAGCGGCGCAGCCGCGGCTTCCGAATAAAGGATTATCTATGGCAACCGCAACAGCAACTGAAGTAATTGGCCACGTCGTGCAGATCTCCGGGCCTGCCGTCGACTGCCAGTTTCCCGAAGGTCAGATCCCGGAAGTCCATACCGCGATCCGAATCGTCAGCGACGGCTTCGATGTCCCGACGCCAATCGATGTTGTCTGCGAGACCGAGCAGCACATCGGCGAAGGCCGCATCCGCACCATCGCGATGCAGGCCACCGAAGGTATGGTCCGCGGCATGAAAGCCATCAGTCTCGGCGGGCCGATCAGCGTGCCCGTCGGCAAGCAGACGCTCGGGCGCGTGTTGAACGTGCTGGGCGAACCGGTGGATGAGATGGGTCCCGTGAATACCGAGAAGCGATATCCGATTCACCGGCAGGCGCCTTCCTTTGAAGACCAATCGACACGCCTTGAAATGTTCGAGACCGGCATCAAAGTGGTAGACCTGCTCGAACCCTATCTGCGCGGCGGCAAGATCGGTCTGTTCGGCGGCGCGGGCGTCGGCAAGACGGTCATCATCATGGAGCTGATCAACAACATCGCGATGAAGCATGGCGGCGTTTCGGTATTCGCGGGCGTCGGCGAGCGCACCCGCGAAGGCAACGACCTCTGGACGGAAATGCAGGAATCCGGCGTCATCGATCCAAAGGACTACACCAAATCGAAGGTAGCACTGATCTACGGCCAGATGACCGAGCCGCCCGGGGCGCGCCTGCGCGTAGGGCTGACCGGCCTGACCGTCGCCGAATATTTCCGCGATGAAGAAGGCCAGGACGTGCTGCTCTTCATCGACAACATTTTCCGCTTCACCCAAGCCGGTTCAGAAGTGTCGGCGCTGCTCGGCCGTATGCCGAGCGCCGTCGGTTATCAGCCCAACCTCGCATCCGAAATGGGCGAGTTGCAGGAGCGCATCACGTCGACGAAGAACGGTTCGATCACGTCGGTGCAGGCCATCTACGTGCCTGCCGACGACTACACCGATCCCGCGCCCGCGACGGCGTTTGCGCACCTCGATGCGACCACCAACCTGTCGCGTTCGATCGCCGAGATGGGGATCTATCCCGCCGTCGATCCGCTGGCGTCGACTTCGCGTATTCTCGATCCGCTGGTCATCGGCGACAATCACTACAACACTGCCCAGGCGGTAAAAGGCGTTTTGCAGCGGTACAAGGACCTGCAGGACATTATCGCCATTTTGGGCGTCGACGAACTGAGCGACGACGACAAGCTGATCGTGGCGCGGGCACGCAAGATTCAAAGGTTCCTCTCGCAACCGTTTCACGTGGCGGAGACGTTTACCGGTTTTCCAGGCAAGTATGTCAAGCTGGCCGACACGATCCGCGGCTTCCAGGAAATTGTCGACGGCAAACATGACGAGCTGCCGGAGCAGGCGTTCTACATGCAGGGCACGATCGAAGACGTGATCGAGAAGGCCAGGCAGATGGGTAACGCCTGATGCTGCTGCAGCTGGTCAGCCCGGAGCGGATACTCGTCGACGAGCAGGTGGATGAGGTGCAGGTTCCGGGGCTCGACGGATATATGGGTATCCTCCCCGGTCACTCTCCGCTGCTTTCGGAGCTGATGCCGGGCGGCGTTCTGTTGTATCGAACAGGCACGGTAGAGAATGTGCTGGCGGTATATGGAGGGTTCGTTGAAGTGCAACCCGACCGCGTCCGCATTCTCGCGGACTTCGCCGAACGCAGGGAAGAGATCAACCTCGAAGAAGCCCGCGAGCAGTTGAGCCGGACCGACCCCGCCTCCCTGGATGAGATGATGCGCGTTCAGGCGAAGATCGACGCGGCGACCAGGTCGTAATACAATCGCGAAGAGGGGATACGCGATATGAAGTTCTACGGGGCATTGGCAGGACTATTGTTATTGGCTGTCTCGGCGTTTGCCGCGGACGTGGACGGCAAGTGGGAAGGCACGATGGCCACGCCGATGGGAGACATTCCGATCGGATTCACTCTGAAAGCGGACGGGGCCAAGCTCACGGGCACTACGACCGGCCCCGATGGCGACATCGCGATCAAAGACGGCAAGATCGATGGCGCCAACATTTCGTTCACCGTGACGTTTGACTTCGGCGGCATGCCTTTCACGCTGGCTTACAAAGGCGTGGTGTCGGCGGACAGCATCAAGTTCAACGGCGATGCGGGCGGCATGCCGTTCGAGGTGGTCGTCAAAAAAGCCAAGTAGGCTTTCCCAATGAACATTGCACTGTGGTTCGTACAGGGCCTGTTGTGCGTTGCGTTCCTTGGGTCAGGCGGGCTGAAGGTATTCGCGTACCGGAAATACCTGGAATCGGTCGGGGGAAAACTCGGCCTCTCGAAGGGTCTGGTTACGTTCATCGGGATCAGCGAATTGGCCGGGGCTCTCGGGATTATTTTGCCGATGGCCACGGGGATTGCCCCCATCCTCACGACGCTCGCGGCGGTGGGGCTCGGCATCATCATGCTTCTCGCCACCGGCTTTCACCTGAAACGCAAAGAGCCCGCGTATGCGACGCTCGCCCTCCTGATTCTAGCCGGATTTGTGGCCGTGGGCCGCGGCCTCGGGCAATAGATGCACTTAGCACTTCCCGAACTGAATGCGCCGGCGACTCTGATCCTCGACAGCGAGGATCGGCTCACGGATGATGAGTATTTTGCCTTATGCGTGGCGAATCCGGACTTGGACGTCGAGCGGACAGCGGAAGGGGACATCGTTATCGCGCCGCCACGTGGAGGAGAGGCGGATTACCGCAACGTGTTGGTAACCACGAGTCTCGGTCTATGGGCGCGAGTGGATGGCCGGGGGAAAGCGTTTGGGCCGAGCGTGCAGTTTCTGTTGCCGGAGCTCGGGACGGTCACCCGACGCGGCTTGGGTCTCTAACGATCGGTTGTCGCGTCTTTCGAAAGAGCAAAGGCGACAGTTCCTGCGGCTGGTCCCGGAAGTTGTCGTCGAGGTCATGTCGCCCAGCGACCGCCTGAAGGCGGCGCAGAAGAAAATGAGTCTCTGGGCAGCGAACGGGGTGGAAGTGGGCTGGCTCATTGACGGCGATGCGCGGTGCGTTTATGTTTATCGCGGGAATTCCGAACCCCGCGTCCTGTCCGACGCGGAGAGCATCGCGGGCGAGGGGCCGGTTGAGGGCTTCGTGCTGCAACTCGGCGAGATTTGGGAAGGCCTGTAAGTCAGGGCTTCCAACTCAGAACAAGAGCCCCTGGCGACGTTGCACCGGCTGACCAGTTGTCTTGTCGTTCATGATCCAGGGCTTCATCAGACCGGCTGCATGTCGTATGAGCGGGACGACGACTGAATTGCCGAACTGCTTGTAAGCGCGGGTGTCGGACACGGGAATCTGAAAATTATCCGGGTAACCCATCAGGCGTGCGCACTCACGCGGCGTCAGACGTCTCGGGTTTTCGTTCGGACCTCTGCTGACGAGAATTTCCGAGCCGTCTTTGTAATACCGCGCCGACAGCGTTCGTGAGATATCGTCTTTTCCAACAACGCTGCAACCGAAACCATTGCCCTTGGCACGGTGCTTCACCGCGTATGCCTGCAGATACGCCCACAGTTTGTCGGTCAGCACGTACTTTTCATGCACTCTCCCCGAGGCGTCCAGATATCGGCCCGCGTCGGGATCGCCTTCCGTGCCGTCTTCGCTATGGAGGATGGCGTTGAGCCGGGGAGCGTGCGCGGCATCGGGAAGCGCCACCGCGTCCCAATCGAAGTCAGTCCGCTCGCGAAAGCCCGCAATCAGGATCCGTTCGCGATGCTGCGGCACGAAATACCGGCCGTCGACGACTCGCGCATGGAGGTCGTAGCCCAGATCTTCCAAAGTATGCCTGATAACGCGGAACGTGTTTTTCCTATCGTGCGAAACCAGATTCTTGACGTTCTCGAGGAGAAACGCGCGAGGCCGTTTGGCGGCTATGATTCGCGCCACATCGAAGAACAGTGTTCCCTGCGTTTCACATTCGAAACCGTGAGGGCGGCCGAGCGCATTCTTCTTCGAGACCCCGGCGATGCTGAACGGCTGACAGGGAAACCCGGCGAGCAGCACGTCGTGATCGGGCACATCGGCGAGGTCGACCGCGGTGATGTCGCCCGCGAGCGGATGCTTGTCGTGTGGAAAGTTGGTTTGATAGGACTTGCGGCTGTAGTCGTCCCATTCGCTCGTGAAGACGCACTGTCCGCCAACGGCTTCGAACCCAAGGCGCATTCCTCCGATTCCGGCGAACAAGTCGATGAACGTAAACATGGTTTTAGGAAATGTGGATAATGACATTGTGCCATCGCAAACATGACCGACGTACTCACACCCGCGCAGCGCAGTTACAACATGTCGCGCATTCACGGCGCCGATACGGGGCCCGAATTGCGCGTACGGAAAGTGCTGCATGGGATGGGGCTGCGCTACCGGCTCCACGGCAAGGGGCTGCCGGGAAAACCCGATCTGGTATTTGCCGGCGCGCGCGCGGTTCTGTTTGTGCACGGCTGCTTCTGGCATATGCACCGATGCAAACGCGGCAAACCGGTCCCGGCGACGAACAGGAGTTTCTGGGCGGAGAAGCGGCGTTCCAACGTCGAGCGCGATAAACGGAATCGCGCGGCGCTGAAGAAAGACGGTTGGAGGGTGTTCGAGATTTGGGAATGCCAGACGCGGTATGAAGAAATCATACGGGCGCGGCTGGATCCGCTGATTGAGTTTTTGCGTTACAGGACTTGCTTGTAGAACGCCTCGTATAGAGGGATGATTTTTTCGCTGCAGAAGCGGGTGGATGCGGTATGACGAGCGGCGGCGGCCATTTTGGCATGCAGCGACGCGTCGGTCACCAATGCGGTGACCCGCACCGCGAGACCGGGGATGTCGCCCACAGCTTCGAGGAATCCGTCGACTCCGTCGGTGATGAGCTCGGGGACGCCGCCGACGCGCGTTGAAACCGCAGGGACGCCGCAAGCCATTCCTTCAAGCGCGGCCAATCCGAATGATTCCATTTCACTCGGCATGAGGATGACGTGCGCGAGACGAATCAGGCGCTCGACGTGATCCTGCTTGCCCAGAAAATCGACGTGCTCCTTAACGCCGAGTGTCCAGGCGAGATGCTCGGCGGGTCCGCGTTCGGGACCGTCCCCGACCATGAGCAGACGCACGTTGGCATGTTTCCGCACTTCGGCCAGTATCCGGATGCAGTCGAGTATGCGCTTCACCGGCCGGAAGTTGGAAAGGTGGATGAGAAGCTTTTCGCCATTGGGTGCATATTCCGAAAGGCCAAACCGCTCCGGGTCGGGCTTATAGATGTCGCAGTTGACAAAGTTGTAAATGACGCGGATTTCGTTTTCGACGCCGAAGATGTCGACCGTATCGCGGCGCAGATCTTCGCTGATGGCGGTGATGCCGTCGGATTGCTCGATGGAAAACTTGGTGATGCCGAAGTAGGAACGGTCCGCGCCGACCAGGGTGATATCGGTGCCGTGGAGCGTCGTGATGAAGGGCAGGCGGCGGGCCTTATCTTTGAACGTCGCCGTCATCTGGCGGGCGAGAAGCGCCGAAATGGAGTGGGGGATCGCATAGTGAACGTGCAGCAGGTCGAGCTGATAGCTTTCGGCGACATCGGCCATGCGCGACGCGAGCGCGAGGCAATAGGGCGGGTATTGGAAGAGCGGATAGTTGGAGACCTCGACCTCGTGGTAGTGGATGCGCGGAATGTTCGGGTCGAGGCGGATCGGGTTCGAGTACGTGATGAAGTGAATGTCGTGGCCGCGGGTGGCGAGCTCGAGGCCGAGCTCGGTAGCGACGATCCCGCTGCCGCCGTAGGTGGGATAGCAGGTGATGCCTATGCGCATGTGGGGCGGACCCCCTGGTCCGCGCGGGTCCCCCCGGACCCGCTCTTCGCCAGTAGAGCCGACGAGGGCGTCGGCTGCGGACCGGGGGGGCCGCCCCACATGCGCAGGGTGTTTGTCATGCTCAATGGATGTAGAGGAAGAGCGTATGGCTTCGGCCTTCGCCGTCGTCGGCGATGGTCACCGTTTTGACGGGAGTCCAGCCGCCGATTGGGAAATCGTGCGCGACGATCCGAGTGCCTTTCTTCAGCATCGGGTCGAGGATGGGGCGCACTTTGAGGTTCGACTCCGGTAACAGGTAAACCGTGATCAGATCTGCGGACGAATAATCCTGCTTCAGGATATCTCCGTAAATGATGCGCGCTGTCTTTTGCAGCCCCATTTGGCGAATCTTCGCGGCGCTCGATTGCGCGAGATCGCTGTCGAGCTCGACGCCGGTGGCGTCGGCGTGATACCTCTGCGCCGCCATGATCACGATCCGGCCGTCGCCGCTGCCGAGATCGAACATCTTCTCGCCCGCCTTGAGCCCACCCAGTTCGAGCATGCGCTCCACGATGCTCAGGGGAGTCGGATAGTAAGGGGCGAGCTTTTCGCCCGTAGGTTGTTGGGCGAACAGAGTGCACGAGAGAGCCGCGATCGAGAGAATTCGTAAACGCATCTTTGTTACTCCAGTACTTTGGTTACTCCATTACCGAAGACCAGCCGCGGCGATTGAGATCGTGGAAAATCAATCCGGCCGCAAGCGCCGCGACAGCGATGAAGGCTGCTCCTGACGCATAGTCCTTCAGGATAACTTTACCGATCCCAAACAGTGCGCCATAGATCATGACGCATCCGCAGAGCCAATCGAGCAGATTCCAGCCGAGATCGCTCGATACGCGAACATCCGGCGCGAGCCGCGCGATCGGGCCCCACCCTGACACCGATGGGCGTACCCGCCGATAAAACCCGATCAGCGTGGCGTTCGTTTCGGGAGAAGTGAGAAACGTCGCCGCGAGCCACACAATCGTCGTGACAGCGACGGTTATAAGGATCAGGTGAGCGAACTGAATCGGGTCGTCGCTGTCGAGGTGGAACACGGTCTGGAGGATGACGGAAGCCGCGAACGCGGCGGCCATGGCGGAGACTTCGCTCCAGGCGTTGATGCGCCACCAGTACCAGCGAAGAATCAGCACCGAGCCTGTGCCTGCGCCGGTAACGAGCAGCAGCTTCCAGGCGCCGGCAATCGAATCCATATAGTGCGTGATCACGGCGGAGACGATGGTGAGAAACACGGTCGCGACCTGCGAAGCGCGCACGTAGTGGCGATCGGGCGCGACCGTTCTTACAAAGCGGCGGTAGAAATCGTTGACGAGATAGCTCGCGCCCCAGTTGAGTTGCGTGCCCACCGTCGACATGAAGGCGGCGGCGAAGGCGGCGACCATCAGGCCGCGCAGCGATGCGGGCAGGTAGTCGATCATGACGCGTACATAGCCGGTTTCGGGATCCTGCAAATGCGGGTAAAGGATGACAGAAGCGATCCCGACGACGACCCAGGGCCACGGGCGAAGCGCGTAGTGGGCGATATTGAACCAGAGAGTGGCGAGCAGGGAGTTGCGCTCGTCCTTCGCGCTGAACATTCGTTGCGCGATATAGCCGCCGCCGCCGGGTTCAGCGCCCGGATACCAGGTGGCCCACCAGTTCACGGCGATGTAGACGAAAAAGGTGACCGCGGGCATCCAGACCGAATGGAGATCGGGAACGAAGCTGAGAAACGGACTGCCGTCACCGCCCAGTTTCGCCTTCATCGCGTCGATTCCGCCAACGGCGCGGACAGCCTCGACGCCAAGAACTATAACCATCGTCATCTTGATGGCGAACTGAAACAAATCGGTAACGAGCACTCCCCAGAGACCGGAGAGCGTGGAGACAAAAGATGTGAGGGCGATGATGGCGATGACGAGCCAGAGAGCTTGGTTTTTCGACACGCCGAGGACGGGCATGAGGATTTTGACCATCGCGAGATTCACCCAGCCGAGGATAATGCAGTTCATCACGACTCCGAGATAAACCGCGCGAAAACCGCGCAGGAAAGCCGCTGGTCTTCCGGAGTAGCGCAGCTCGGCCAGCTCGATATCGGTGGTCATACCGGATCGGCGCCACAGCCGCGAGAAGAGAAAAACGGTGAGCATGCCGCTGGCGACCATGTTCCACCAGAGCCAATTACCGGCGATTCCGTTTCTCGCCACGAGTCCGGTAACGACCAGCGGCGTGTCCGCCGCGAAAGTGGTGGCCACCATGGACGTGCCCGCCAGCCACCAGGGAACGTTGCGGCCGGAGAGGAAGAACTCGGTGGTGTTCGCTCCCGCCTTGCGCTTGTAGTAGAAGCCGATGAGGAGATTGAAGAGAAAGTAAGCGGCGATGATCGACCAGTCGACCGAGGTCAGCTTCACTGGCAGTCACCACATTGACTGGCGCAACGGAGTTTTTCAACTGTCATTGTGGAAAAGTCTGGGGAAAAACTGCCCTGGTGGTAAGTATTCTTCCTATTCGCAACCGTTATGTAACAAATTGCACCGTCGTTCAGCACATTTGTATGATTGGGTGCATTTAACTGATACCAAGGCATATACAGGGAAGATGGGACCCAAATTCGGCAGCTATACCCAGACCTTTTCCAAGGGCTGTGATTTTTTACAGAGATCGCAGGAAGCCGCATCGGCGTAGTAGCTCGCTTCGAGCCGGGCGAGGTAGAACAAAGGCAAATCGCCAAAGGTGCGCATGCGCGGATTCGGCTGATAGATGATCACGGCCAGGGCCACTACGACCGCGCCGCAGCTTTCGAGCAGTGTTTTCAACTCGCCCAATCTGTTGCCCGTGCGAAGGATGTCGTCAACCAGGACGACCTGCTCCCCGGGATGCGGCTCGATGAATTGACGAAAACGAAAAGGGCGGTCTTCAAAATCGCGTTCCGCCCAGTAAACGCGCTTGGCTTGCAGGGCTTCGCAAACCCCGTATGCCACCGGCAGGCCGCCGGTGGCGGGGGCGACGATGGAAAGCTCCGGGATCAAAGCACGGATTTCAGGGTTGGCGCGTAACTGGCGGCTCAACCCGACGCTCAGCGTTTTCGCGTGCTGGTAGTAGCGCATGGCGAGCGGGACCTGAAGATATTCGTTCGAGTGGAGGCCGTTGGGATAAACGAAATGGCCATCGCGCAGAGCGCCGGTCTCGCGGAGGACGCGCACAACTTCATCGTGAGTCGGTAGCAAGTGCATAGGGTGGCGAACGAGGCCGCCATACAAAGGATAGAGGAAATGGAGAGAGATTTGTTGGAAGCAGGGAATACCGGTGCTAGAATGTGAATTCCGGGCGCGTAGCTCAATTGGCAGAGCAACTGACTCTTAATCAGTAGGTTGAAGGTTCAAGTCCCTCCGCGCTCACCATCTGTTTCAATCACTTGCAGATCGCTGAATCGTGGCGGATCTGTGCGACCCTAGGGATTTTCGCAGGGACGGCTCTGAATTTCCAATCTGCCGAAGCGTGAAGCCCGGGACCGGCATCCTTGACATTGGCTCTGCCGCCAGGGAAGATGATCAAGGCATCCGGGTTGATAACTTTACGATCAACAATCGGGGCATATTTCACTTCTTTGCTGATCGCGGTTTTAGGGACCCGGTGCGCGCCCCGCGCTCGTAACGCGTTTCGCTGGGCTTGAGACCTTTTTCCAGCGCCCATTGACGGAACATTGTCATCGATTGCGAGATCTTGTTGAAATTCGCGTGGATCGCCCGCTCAAGGAAGTCGGTTCGCCCCTTCCGCCAGGATTCGACATGCGTTGGCGCCCATTGAGTCCGGATCCGGCGCGGAGACTGCTCACTGAAATTGTGCGCGCGGCCGATTCCACTCCCAGCCGTCCGCACGCCGCGGGCGAGGGACTGGATGGATCGCTTACGGATTCAGCGGCTCGTGAGTCGGCCCCGCCGCGGGCGCCCGCGGCGGGATTTTTGCGCCAATGTCAGTCGCGACCTCCACCCGGGTGGCGCTGAGCGTTGTCCGCCTCCTGCGCCAAATCCTGGATGAAATCGAAAAACGCCTGTGACTGACCAATGAAAAGCCCCATAGCGGTCAGGAATTTCAGCGCTCCCATAGCCGCCCCCTTCGTTTCTGTCGGACGAATGATGGAGCACACCGGAAGACTACCACTCAGGAATGGACATGGCTCCGGCATGATCAGATTTGTTTGAAAGTCCTCCCCACCGAAGGGGGACGAATTCAAATTCGGAAAGACCAACCCGTTCGTCGGATCGGTCAAAGGAGGTGCATTTCCCGCCTTGTCGTGCCAAGTCTGAAAATGAGCCGTCTCCGTGGGGCCGATACTCAGAAGAATTCGAAGAACCTCCACACTGGACACTCGCTGCGCCAGCGAAGGGTAAAGGCTGTTGCCGCCTTGTTCGATCGTGGGCATGTGAAAGCCCGCCGTGTTGGCGATCGCCTGAATATGGTCGTCCGGCGCCAAGTCGGCATTTGTGCGCGGGATCGCCGGGAATTGCCCTTTATTCAGCCCGGGCACCGCTTGCGGAAACACGAATCCCGGATCGAGGTCCGGGTTATTGGCGCGGCTCCGATAGCGCGTCCACCAACTCGTGTCCAGCGTCAATTGCATGAGATTCGTCAGGCGCGGCTTGCCGCTCGAACCCGTCGCAGTACTGCCCTGCAGGACCCGAAACTGCTCCAGGGTGACGGCCGGAGCACCTTTGGACGTGAGATACGCATTGATGAAGTTCTCATGCGTGAACTCGTCCTCCGTGTTGTCGTGGATGTACTGCGGCATGTCCGAATCGAGATTCTGCAGTTTTGCCGTGTAGATCGGATTTCCGGTTCCACCCGGTACCTCGCTGTCCGGTATTCCGCCAAGCTCGTTATACTGCACCCAGAAGTCGGTCTCCAGAATCTCGGCAGCTGCGAGAAACCTGAGTATCGCCGCGTCGCCTTTGGCGAGTTGTCCAGTATGCGGGTCGGGGTCCGCCCGCGCCGTATTTGCAACACCGAAGAGACTGGCAGCCGCCAGTCCTTTAGAAATGAAAGTGCGTCTTCCCGTTAATGCCCTTGGGATATGTGTTTGCGTATCCATCGATATTCTCCTGGCGAGTTCTTCTCTCTGTTTCGACCGCAAGCCTTGCAGTGCCCGTTGTTAATCTCACCTGTTACGCCCAGCATTGCGATCAGGAACCGAGCGGCGTGGCTCGGATTGTGTGGCGCCCGAAAGGAATTCCAGCTCAAGTTTAGAGGCATTGACCTTCGCGGTTGTTCGGGAATTGTTCGTGCCGTGTAAATCTTCCGTGACGCTGAGATAACGATCACATGCGCGAACGTTCTGCCCGCTCGGCGGTTTTTCGATGTGCGGGACACGACCTTTCGAAATCCGGGACGGGTCGGACTCCGGACCAAGGCCGACAGCGTAACCGGGTTCGATAATTTCGCATTCAGTGGGCGCTGATGCCGCCTCGCGTGCTCCACGCTTTTTGTGGATTACCGCGCATCGACCTTTACGCAATTTTCAGATTTGTGCGGTACCGTTAAAATGCGCTCTATGGCCAGAAAATCTCTTCTGATCGCAGTCGCGCTGTTCACCCTCCCGGGTTTCGGCCAAACCATCCCGAACGCTGCATATGTCGGATCGACGGCCTGCCGCACCTGCCATCCACAAATCTACGCACGGTGGAGCAAGACGCGGATGGCCAATATTGTTCGCGACCCGAAGGAGCACTCGGATGCGATCATTCCCGACCTCACGAAGGCCGATCCCGCCATCGTTAAGTTTAAGAAGGAGGACATCGCCTTCGTTTATGGCAGCAAGTGGAAACAGCGTTACTTCACGAAGGTGGGCGACGACTACTTTCCGCTGGGCGCGCAATGGGATGTAGAGCATCAGAAGTGGTCCGCCTATTTTGTGAGGCCCGGAGCCGACTGGTGGACGGCATACTATCCGGAAGACAACATGAAGCGGCCTACGGGCCCGACCTGCGACGGCTGCCATTCAGTGAATTACAACGTGAACACAAAGCAGGTGACCGAGTGGAACGTGGGCTGTGAGAAGTGTCATGGACCAGGCACCGAGCACGTACGGCGGCCGTCCCGCACGAACATCGTAAACGCAGCTCGCCTTGACTACGTGGATGCAACCAATACCTGCATTCAATGTCATTCGCAGGGGCGCCCTCTAACCGCGCCGAGCGCGGGAAAAGCCTACGACTGGCCTGTTGGCTT
>Ga0070733_10000523_pt1 | contig 30897 bp, 28 predicted proteins | sample Coa_R1_9_FD_66450 | JGI IMG/M metagenome (GOLD analysis project Ga0070733, IMG submission 66450) | Surface soil microbial communities from Centralia Pennsylvania, which are recovering from an underground coalmine fire - Coalmine... | ecosystem: Environmental > Terrestrial > Soil > Unclassified ...
GTCGATTTGCTCAACGCCGACTACACATTCGTCGATGAATCGCTGGCAAAGTTCTACGGAATTCCCAACGTTCGCGGGAGCCGGTTCCGCCGGGTCCCCGTGCCGGACGATGCCCGTCGCGGATTGCTGGGTCAGGCGAGTATCCTGCTGGTGACGTCGGTGGCCAACCGGACTTCTCCCGTGGCGCGCGGCAAGTGGGTTTTGGAAAACCTTCTCGGCACCCCGCCTCCGCTGCCTCCGCCGAATGTCCCGCCTCTCGATACGGATGCGTCCGCGAAGCAGCCTGCTTCAGTCCGGGAGCGGATGGAAATGCACCGCAGGAATCCGGTATGCGCGTCCTGCCACAAAATCATGGATCCGATCGGGTTTTCGCTGGAGAATTTCGACCTGATCGGACAGTATCGGACGAAAGACGGAGACGCCGTGATCGATCCATCGGGCCAACTGGTGGATGGCACGAAGCTGGACGGTCCGGCCAGCCTGCGGAACGCGCTGCTGAGCCGGTCCGACGTTTTCGTGCGCACAATGACCGCGAAACTGCTCGCCTACGGGACAGGGCGGGCGCTGAAGTATTACGATATGCCTGTGGTGCGATCGATTGCGCGGGATGCCGCGCGCGATGACAATAAGTTTTCGTCGTTGATCGTGGGCATAGTTAAAAGCGATCCGTTTCAGATGAAAATCAAGCAGCAGCAGGAGACCAAGCAATGAACTTCGTAACGAGAAAGTATCTGTCGCGCCGGACCATGCTTCGCGGGTTAGGCGTATCGGTTGCTCTGCCGCTGCTCGATTCGATGGTTCCCGCGCAGACGCCGCTCGCCCGAACTGCGGCAAGTTCGAAGAGCCGTTTGAGCTGTATATATGTTCCGCACGGAGCCACCATGGATAAGTGGACGCCGGACGCGGAAGGCGAGGGCTTCGCGTTTACGGAGATCCTGACGCCGCTCGAGAAATACCGGGACCGGCTCAACATTGTGAGTAACCTCGCGCATCCCGCGGCGGGCGGATTGGGGTCGGACGCGGGAGCCGATCACGCACGCTCGGCCGCCGTCTTTCTGAGCGGCACGCATCCCGAGAAAGATTCAATCCACGTGGGGACGACCCTCGACCAGATCGCGGCGCAGAAGATCGGCCAGGATACGCCGCTGCCTTCCCTTGAACTATCGATCGAGGAAGTGGCATTGAGCTGCGGCTCGGGTTATGCCTGCGCTTACTCCAACACGATTTCCTGGAAGACGCCGACTACGCCACTGCCGATGGAGAACAACCCGCAGGTGGTCTTCGAAAAACTGTTCGGCGACGGCAGCACGAACGACGACCGTATCGCGCTGAAGGAGCAGAACCGCAGTTTGCTCGATTCCGTGATGGGCCAGGTCGCCTCGTTGAAGAAGGATTTGCCCGCGCCGGACCGCAACAAGCTCAACGATTACCTGGATGACGTCCGCGAGATCGAGCGGCGCATTCAAACGGCCCAGCAGCATGTCTCGTCCGAACTGAAGCTGCCCGAAGCGCCGGTGGGCGTGCCGGAATCTTTCGACGAACATTTCAAGATCATGTTCGATCTGCAGGTGCTGGCTTTCCGCACGGAGATGACGCGTATCGCAACCATGATGTATGCGCGCGACACCAGCGGCGCGGTTTATCCGCAGAGCGGCGTGCGCGACGGATTCCATGTTGCTTCGCACCATGGCAATACCCGCGCCAATATGGATAAGTACGCGTTGATCAACAAATATCACGTGCAGATGCTGGCGTATTTCCTCGGGAAGCTCCAGGCCACGCCGGATGGCGACGGCAATCTGCTGGATCATTCGATGGTGCTGTACGGCAGCAGCATGAGCAACGGGAACCAGCATGATCACGACCCGCTGCCGCTGATTCTGGCGGGCGGGGCTTCGGGGAAATTGAACGGCGGCCGGCATCTGAAATTCGCCCCGCATACGCCGGCGTCGAATTTATTGCTCACAATGCTCGACAAGCTCGGCGTGCATCAGGAGAAGCACGGCGACAGTACGGGCATGCTTGAGGTGTGATTCTGGCGGTATAATTCGGCTGTGATGACTCTCGCCGCAAATGAAGAGCATTTAGTGGAGGCGCTGCGCGCGCTGCCACCGAGCGTAGCCAATCACGTCATCACATGGGTAACGCAGCTTCGCGATCTCGGAAATGGCGCCAACGTGGGACTGGTCCGACACATGGACAGAGGAAGATCTCGCCGATGTTCGAACCGCATCGTTGTCGAAGTTTGACGAGCGGGAGCGGCAGGGTACTTGAGGCCTGGTGACATCGTAATCGCGGCGTTCCCAGGAGCGCGGATTACGAAGGTCAGGCCTGCTGTGGTCCTGTCCACGACCGTCTATCAGCGTCATCGTCCCGATGTCATCCTCGGGTTGACCACCACGAAGTCGGCGGATCCCCTGTCCCCGGCCGATTGTGATATCGGCGACTGGAAATCGGCGGGGCTGCACGCGCCGTCCTGTTTTCGGCTGTACGTGGTTACATTGCTGCAGGGCGATGTGCGAGTTGTTGGCAGGCTGGCAGACAGCGATTGGCAGGAGGTGCGGCGTCGCGTTCGACTGGGAATAGTCGGTGAGTAAAGTCCACGCGGGCGTGATCCGAAGCGGCCTCATGACGTCGCGAAATGCCGTTAGACGACAATCGGAACGGTACAAGATCCTTGACGGCGCGGACGACCCGGTATCTTGATCACGATGTGCTTTCGGCAATCCTGCGTAGCGGGCCGGCGGAATTGGAATAAGCCGCCAACCCGTCGCTCGGCAGATTTGTTCGAGACTGGCGGTGATAACGCTACTGATCGACAGCAACTACGCGTTTGATTCGGATTCGAGATTTCCAGCGCCTGGTTTGCTCTCTGCCGTCCATGCGCCGAATAGGTCCGCCAGCAAGATCAGAGCAAGGACGATGCCACCGATAGTGTCGGCCCATGGGTAACCGGGATCTCGCATCGCGTCAGGAATGATGCTGACTGCAGGGTTAGCTGGATCGTAGGCGATCCTGATCGAGGCGGCCCGGCGGGTGCTGGGCAAGGAAGTCATTCGCAGGCCAGCAGATGTAATCGAATATCCGGTTGTACCCGTTGTATGTGCGCCCTTGCACTGTGTACGTGTAACCCAGCAACGGGCAGTATCGATCCTGTTTCGCGCTCCAGGAGTAACTCGTCGAGCGCACAGAACCAGAGCTGATGAGCGCCTGTGCAGAAGGCCATTTTGCGGCCCGCTGGTACTGTCGAGTTGCCGTAAATTCCAGCGTCGTGGCGCGGAAGCAATAGAAAACAGCCAGCAAGAGAACTGCACGGCGCAGAAACGCGTGCCGTTGTAAGAAATCTTTCACCACGGCTTTTCCGTTATCGGAAGCACGGCATACAGACCGGAACGAGATATTTTCCGGCATTTCGGCGCCTGGCCGAAAAGCCTATCGGATTTTGCTGTCTTCGATGCCCGTCTGGGGGCCATTTGGAGAGATCCGAATCGCAGGGTTAAGCTAATGCTTTCGGCCATTCGATCGACCTATCATATTACGCGGCCACGGGCCTCGTGCTCCGCGCCAGCATCTCACGATAGTTCCACGGATCCGCTGCGTCGCCCGTTTGGCTCGGAAGTGGTATAACAGTCACATCAGATGCGTTTTAGCTTTGACCCTCGAAAGAGCGGTCGCCTCAGGGCGAATCCTCGCCGAGGCATCGGGTTCGAAGAGGCGCAGGAGTTGTTCTCCAAGCCTTATTGGCTCGATCAGCGGTCCGACGTTCCAGAACAGTTCCTGGCCGTCGGTTGGGTGGGTGACCGGCTTTATTCGGTCATTTTTGAATTCAGAGAAGACGAAGAGGGCGAGGTCCTGCACCTCGTCACCCTTTGGAAGTCGACGAAGGAGGAAATCCGGCTGTATGAAGAAAATTCGTAAACCGACGGGTGCGGTTTCCGCCGATGCCATAGCGCGGCTGGCCGATCAGGGCAAGGACGTTTCGCGTTTCTTCAAGGGACCGGGCCGCATGGTTCAGCCGATTCAGCGCGTGAACGTAGATATCACGACGAGCATGCTGGAGGAGCTCGATAAGGCAGCTCGCGACCTCAACGTGAGCCGTCAGGCTGTCATCAAGACGCTAGTCCGGCAGGCCCTCGACCAGCATTACATTGCACAGCGTGCACGGCGGCCACAGCAAACTACCTGACAGACGTTCGCCCCGCGCCGAACAACCAGGCCAATAAAGCCGAGCCCAACAAAAACGCCAGTGTGAACTTCATCGCCACCGGCGCCCCCGACGGCGAAAAGAACCCTTCGACCGTCCCTGCGACCAGCAACAGTGGTATGCATCCGAGCAGCAACTTCGACGCCTGGCCGCCGGCGCGCGCCAGCGACTCCCGTCTTGGCAGGAAGCCCGGGAACAAAACTCCACGGGCGATTTCGAAACCCGCGCCTCCGGCGATAAAGATTGCCGGCAGCTCCAGCACGCCATGCGGCGCAACGAAGCTCCACAAAGACATGGCCATCCCCGCGTGCCAGGTTGCAGCCCCCACCACGCCTATCAGCAGCCCGTTGAGCAGCATCATCCAGATGGTTCCGATCACCGTGATCCCGAGCGCATAGGTAGTGAACGCGACGGTCAGATTGTTGGTGGTTATCGCCGACGCCGCCAGAGGCTGGATGGTCAGAACGGAGTGGGTCCACATCTCACGGCGCTCGATCGAATCCATCATCTGCGGACTCAACATGCGATGCGCGAAGCCTGGATCGTGGACAGTCACCGCCCATCCCGCAGCCATCGCGAAGGCGAAGATGGCGACGGCGAACAGCGTCCGGGGAAGGGTCTCGCGAAAAATCCGCGGCCAGGCGTCGCGATAAAAAGCCACGACCCCGCGCGCGATTCCACCCACCGGAGGCCGCCGCCCCATATAGATCAGATTGTGGCCTCTTCCGAGCAGCTGATTCAGGTAAACTGCCAGTTGCGGGCTCGATTTGTCCTCGAGCGCGGCGGCGAGATCGGACGCAGTCTGACGGTACAAGAGGCCGAGTTCCTGCAGTTCCGCGTGGTTCAGGGCGCGAAGGCCCGTGCGCGCGCGGCTCACGAGTTGTTCCAGCCGGTCCCAGTGAGACTTTCGCTTTTCAATCCATTGGATGGAAACCATGCTCCCTCAGCCTGATCCCGCGACGGTTCTTTTCGATAAACATACTATCGAAACGCCGGAGCAACTCCGCCTCGATTTCGCGGTGGCGGGCATAGGCAGCCGTTTCCTCGCGCTGGCGATCGACACGCTCATCCAGATCGCTATTATGATCGCCAGCCTCATTGTCATTGGGGTTCTGGGCCTGCGCTGGCAGCCCTCAGTATGGGTAATTGCGTCCGCCAGCGCGGGTTTCTTCCTGCTGTTCTATGGATATTTCGCTTTTTTCGAAATCCTCTGGAACGGCCAGACGCCGGGCAAGCGCGCCATCGGCATTCGCGTGGTCAAGGATTCCGGCCGCCCATTGACGGCCGCCGAGTCGATCGGCCGCAATCTGCTGCGTACAGTCGATCAACTGCCGGCATTCTACGCGGTCGGCATGGCCTCCGCGCTGCTGACTTCGGGGAACAAGCGGCTGGGCGATCTGGTGGCCGGTTCGATGGTGGTCCGGGAATCGTCGCTGGCCGCGGTCAAGCCCATTTGGCAGGCGACGCGAACGGGAAACGACGCCGTTCTGGGAGGCAACGCGCTGTCTGTCGAAGACCTCGCGCTGATTGACGCCTTTCTGAACCGCCGGAATGAGCTCGATCCCGAAGTCCGCTCGCGCATGGCATGGCAAATTCTCAACCAGTTGTCGCTGAAGCTCCACTTATCGCCACCGGCTCCGGGATCATCGACCGAGTCAATGCTCGAGTCCTTAGCCTGGGAGCGCCGGTCAGCGGGCGGAAACTGACAGCCGCCGCCATTACTGGGCGAGCGTGAAGTTGACGTCGACAGTCGTGACCACGGGAACAGGATTTCCATTCAGCAGTGTGGGTTTGTAAACCCACTGCTGCACCCCTTCCAAGGCGGCCTGCAAGAGAAGGGGAGGTCCCGAGACCAATTGCACATTCTGAACGATGCCGTCCCCCCCGATGGTGACTTCGAAACGCACGGTGCCCTCCACGTGGGCCGCCTTGGCCAGCGGCGGATAGACAGGCGGCGCTTTCGTAATCAGATTGGCTTGCTGTATGTTCCCGCCGATGTGCAGGGCTCGCGGAAAGGTCTGTACGCCGGACGCGGAGCGCAGCGGCTCATACTCGATCAGACCGGCGGCGCGCGGCGCTTCCGGCGTCGAAATGTCAAGCGCACTGCCGATTATGCGGAACGTAAGATGTTCGTCGAATGCATGCAGGGTACCGGCAACTTCGCGGATCGTGGCGCCGTCGACGCTGTCGCCTTCGTGGACGGGCAGTTGCGCGAGCAGCCGATCCCGCTGTTGGTCGGAAAGGCCCGTGATGGTTATGCTCTTCAGAACCACCGGCGGCGCGGCCAAGCTGGGAACGGGCGGGCCGGAGAGAGCGACATGCTGATCGGTTTTCGGAGCATCAAACGAGACGCTCACCTGGCGGGTGCCGAGCGCGGCGTCGGAAGTGAAGTGCCAGTTGAGAACCGACTGCAAAACCGCCTTTCGCAGGTCTTCGGGTCCGCTGACGACGCTGGCGTCGGTAACGTTGCCGGCCGCATCGAGCTTTACCTGCGCCACCACGGTGCCATGCACGCCCTTTTTGATCGCGCCGGGCGGGTAAGACACAGGCTGGCGGTGCATCAACAGCGCGCCGCCGGTTTCCACCGAGACGCCGGGCGCGTCCGCCACCGCCTGCGGGGCAGCCTGCAGGGGGAACACGCCGGTTATGAACCAGCCCGACGCGGCCAGCATAGCCAGGCTGACGGCAAGGGCCAAAAGAGTTTTCGCTTTGGACGTCGTTTGGGACATCGGACCCTCCTTCAGGATCGAAACTAATCTTTGCTTCAGATGCCTTTTGCGCAGGAACAGCGGCGCGGGGGCGAGATCGATTTGGGGCGGCGCGCCGGCGATCACCAGCAGCGCGTCGACGTATTGATCGCGGGCGCGCGTCATTTCGACAACCTCACGATCCACGGCCTGCTCGCGGACGAGCTGAATGTCGCGAATCAGCCACCAGACGGCGGGGTGGAACCAGAGCAGGGCGCGCACGAATTCCTCAACCGCGGTGAACAGCCAGTCGTGGCGGCGGACATGCAGAATCTCGTGGCAGAGGATTGCGTCCCGCATGCCTTCACCAAGCGCGGGAAAGCGCGTGGGAAGCAGGACCACTGGTTTCCGGAAGCCGAATGTCACGGGGCTGGCGATTTCCGCCGAAATGCGCAGATCCGCCTCGACACTCCATGAAGACGACGGACACGCGGGCTCGAGCGGCTGCGACCGGAGGCGATAACGGCGCAGGCGCAGGAAGCCGGACAACAGAAGTCCGAGCCGGACCAGAATGCCCGCAGCGAGAAGCGCCAGCACCAGCGCAGCCAGGGAGACTGCGGGAAATCCTCTTCCGGCCGGCGCGTGCGCGATGGAGACCACCGCCGTCGAAACCGTTACCATTCCCCCCACCGTTTCGTGTTTCCACGAACGAACAAACGGCAGCAGCAGACAGACCACCAGCACCAGTTGGCGGAAGGCGAGATTGGCCTTGGGCATTTTCAGCCGCAGCAGGGGCGGAAACAGCGATGCCGTCGCGATGAGCAGGCCTGTCTGCAGGCTCCAGACCAGGATGTCTTCGAGGATAAGAGCGGGAGTCACGGCTTCCTCCGCAGCGTGGCGATTTCGTCGAGATCTTCGCGGGACAGATTGTGTTCCTCGACGAGGTGGATCAGAAGCGGCTCGGCCGATCCGTTAAAGACGCGATTGACGAAGTCGCGGACCATGGCGCCGATAACCTTGCTCTTAGGCTGGGCGGGCCGGTAGATCCACGCGCGGTCGGCCATGGTTCGCTTCAGATATTTCTTCTGCTCGAGGATCTTCATCATGGTCATTACCGTCGTATAGGCCACTTTGCGTTTGGCGAGCAGCGCTTCATAAACGTCGCGCACCGTGACGCTGTCGCGCTCCCAGACGATCTTCATGATTTCGAGTTCCTGGCCGGTGAGGGACGTGCTTTTGGGTCGCATAATAGCTCCTTAATTTTCTGCCGGGACTTTCTCCGCGTGGTCGATGACAAGGACGTCGAGCGGGCCTTTTCGCGATTCCAGCCTGAGCCCGAGCTGCTCCTGCACTGCCGTGAAAATGGATGGGCCAGCCGAAGCGTTCCCTGCGGCTGGCGCGACTCCGTCGTCGGGACTCCATTCGAGCATTACCTCGAAAGGCCCGGTGAGCCCTGTCTGGTCCACCACGATTTCGCGCTCGAAACGCGATAACAAGGTCGCGAGCACTTTCATCGACATGTACTTGCTCGCTATGTGACCGCGCGCCGCGAAGTTGTCGGGCCCGGCGGAATCCGCCTTTGCGGGCTGAAGTTTCGCGCCCTTTTTTCCTTGAATCAAAGCCAGAAAAGACAGTTCTTTCTGTTCGTGGTGAAGCGCGAGTTTCAATCGCTCCGCCAGCAGCGTCTGAAGCATAGGTTCCAGTTGCTCCCGTGGGGTGCCGGGCGCAGTCTGAGCGACGATATCGAACCGCACATCTTTCGACTTGATCCAGTCCGGCCCGGCGATCTGTTCGTCCGAGACAATCCCCCAGGCGAATTTCAAGTAGTCGCTCAACGAAGCGTTGGTAAAAGTGAGCTTCCCATTGCGAAAGCCGCCAATGGTGATGTAAATGAGATCGCCGGCTGGAGGAGGCGACGATTTGACGGTCGCGACCTCGAACTCCGGCCGTGCCGGAGTCTGGGCGCGGGTCGCAGTGAGGATGCCGAGGACGCTGACCAAGCCCGCTATTAGGTGCCTTATGGACATATCAATTCCCCGAAGGCCGCTCTACATGATCGATGACAAGCGTTCTTACGAGGCCTTTGGACGAAACCAGTCTCAGACCCAGTTGCTCGCGCACCGCCTTTCGAAAGGACGTTCCTTGCGGTTCCGGCGGAGGATTATCCGGATTGAGTAAACTCGGAAAAGTGTTAAAGAACCGCGGTGGCAGTTCCAGCTTGAAATCGAATTTTCCTTTCAGCCCCGTTTGATCGACAACAGGCTTAGCCACCTCGCCGGCCAGGGACCCATAGGTGGAGATGTCATCGGCAATCGACTCCATGGTCGTATTCCGGGATCCCAGCAACGTACCTTCCGGCGTTCCTCGAAGCTCGGTATTCTCGCATACAGCCGGAAACACATCACCCGCCTTCCGGGGCGCAATCGGTGCAAACGGTACAGGCATTTCAAAATCAGGGCAGGCCGCGCCCTTTACATGCGGCTGAAGCTTCGGCCCGGTCTCGCCCGGCCTGACCAGGGTTAGAGCAAACACGGGGCCTTCCCGGCTTTCGAAATGAACCGCCAGCTTGAAACGGTCGGCGAGCAGAGTCTGCATCATCAGGCGCATCTGGTCCTTGGTGGGATTACCAGCCCCGCGCGCCTCAACCTCGAAGTCGTCCGCGTTGACCGATCTCGGCAATTGTGCGTTCACGGATTTCGCCTCGGAAGCTGTGAGCTTATACGCGAATGAAATGTAAACCAACAAAGGAAAGTTTGCGGAGAAACGACCGCCCGGTGGCTTCGCGTTTTCGTTGTTCAAAGGGAAACTTGGCATTTTGGGAATCTTGCTCGGCTTGACGGAGGCGACCTCGAACGCCATCTTTCCTCCGGCTGCGATCTGCCAATCGGGCACATCCTGCGATTGAGCGTGAAGCCCACCAATCGTCATACAAAAAGCGAAAAGAAGCAGCAGGTTTATGATGAGTATCAACTTCGGCCTTACAGCCATACTAATTAAATAGTACTAAGATATTTCATTGTCAAGCGAAATCTCGGCGCGAGCCATCTACCCGATTCCGATATACTAAAGGGTGATTAGATGAAATCCAGCAATTCTCAATGGAAAGCCGAGTTGGGCGAGCGTGTTCCGGATCATCTCGCCGCCGAGCTTGACGTATTTGAACACGAGATCGCGCTCAAGAAACAGGGCAAAATCGAGGACCGCGTCTTTGCGGAAACCAGGCTGCGGCGAGGTGCATACGGGCAGCGCTACGACAACGGTCAGCGGTCCGACGGCAAGACCACCCGCACGCTGAATTATCCATCCGCCAACACCAAAGGACCCAATACCCTGTGGGACGCGCCCGGCATGCAGCGCATCAAGATCCCGTTTGGCGGTTTGAATGCCACGCAGCTCGAGATGCTGGCAGACCTTTGCGAGGAATATTCGGACGGCATCGCGCACATCACCACCCGCCAGGACGTGCAGCTTCATTTCATCCACATTGAGGACACGCCCGCGCTGATGCGGCGGCTGGCATCTGTCGGTATCACGACCCGCGAAGCCTGCGGAAATTCCGTCCGCAACGTCACCGCGTGCCCCATCGCCGGCGTCTGCCGCGAGCAGACGTTCGATGTCACGCCCTATGCGAAGGCGATCGCTTACTTCATGCTGGGACATCCGGACGCTCAATCGTTCGGCCGCAAATTCAAGATCGCGTTTTCGGGCTGTAAGGAGAACGCCTGCGCGCTGGTGCGTTTGCACGATTTCGGCGCCATCGCGGTCACCCGCGAGCAGGACGGCAAGACCCGGCGCGGGTTCGAATTGTGGGTCGGCGGAGGCTTGGGCCCGGTGCCGCAGCAGGCGCGATTGTACGACGAATTCGTTCCGGAAGAGGAGATCCTGCCGCTCGCGCAGGCGGTAGGCCGCGTGTTCGCGCGGCTGGGTGAGAAAAAGAATCGGAATACGGCGCGGCTGAAGTTTCTGGTGAGCAAGCTCGGTATCGAAGAGTTCAAAAAGCTGGTAGCCGCGGAGCGGGAAATCCTTCCCTACGATTCACGCTGGACGGATTATCTGAAAGACGTTCCGCACTATGCCGAAGAGCCGCTCAAGCCCCCTTCCCTGCTCCAGATCGGTGCTGTCCATCCCGAGGGTTTTGACAAGTGGTACGCGACCAACGTGTATCGCCAGCGCCAGCAGGGCTACGCGACGGTTACCGTTGCGCTGCCGCTTGGGGACATCACGGCCACCCAACTGCGTGACGTGGCGGACCTCGCGCGCAAGTATGTCAAAGAGACTATCCGCAGTACGGTGGAACAGAATCTGGTGCTGCGCTGGGTCAGCGAATCGGATCTGCCTGCGCTCTACTCCGAACTCAAGCGCGCGGACCTCGCAGCGCCGGTCGCGGGGACCATCGTCGACGTTGCATCCTGCCCGGGCACGGACACGTGCAAACTCGGCATCGCCTCTTCGCGCGGACTGGCGGGAGAGTTGCGCATGCGGCTCGCCGCTAAAAACGCGGAGCTCGACGAAGCCATTGGAAGTCTCCGCATCAAAATCAGCGGCTGCTTCAATTCCTGCGGCCAGCACCACGTCGCCGATCTGGGCTTTTACGGCGTCAGCCGCAACAAAAACGGCTACACGGTGCCGCATTTTCAGGTTCTGCTGGGGGGCGAATGGACCAACAACGCGGGCGCATACGGGCTCGCGATCGGCGCCGTGCCTTCCAAACGCATTCCGGAAACCGTGGATCGCATCACGGGCCGGTATCGCGCGGAACGCCTGACAGGCGAGACTTTCCAGACCTTCATCAAGCGCATCGGGAAGGTCGAATGTAAGAAGATGATCGACGAGTTCACTGCCGTTCCAACGCATGAAGAGGACGCGTCGTTCTACAGCGATTGGGGCGATCCGCGCGAGTTCACGCTGGGCGATATCGGCGTGGGTGAATGCGCCGGTGAGGTGGTCTTCCCCATCGATTTCGCGCTGGTCGCGTGCGAACGCGAAGTGTTCGAAGCGCAGCTGCAGCTGGACGGCGGAAACATCGACAAGGCCGCGCTGATGGCGTATGAATCGATGCTGCACGGTGCGCAGGCGCTGCTGAAATTCAAATTCCTGATTGCGCCTGAAGATCCGGAAAAGATCGTCGAGGATTTCCGCACGCAGTTCTACGATACGGAAATATTCTTCGACCCCTTCGTACGCGGCAAGTTCGCGCAGGATTTCTTCAAGGCCCACGAGTCCGCGGGAATCGCGCGAACTATTGAGACCGCACACCAATTGATTGAAGAGGCGCAATTGTTTATCGAGGCGTGTTATAGCTGCTACGCGCGGATGACCGCGGTGCCCGCGAAGGTCACCGCTTGATGGATACTGACGCAATACAGCACATTAATCTGAAGATTTTCGTCGCGGACGCCGGAGGATTCGAACTTGCCGACGCGATTCCCGTCTTCCACCAGTGGATTCGGGACAGCGTCTGTCCCGAGATGCTCATCGATGTGGCGGATTACGGCCACGTGGCCGCGGGCCCCGGAGTTCTGCTGATCGGCCATGAGGCGAATTACAGTCTCGATAACCGCGAAAACCGCTTGGGATTGCTCTACAACCGGAAAGCCCCGTTGGACGGCACGTTTCAAACAAGGCTGGGACAGGCTTACCGCGCCGCGATCGAGGCATGCGATCGCCTCGAGGGAAAGCTGAAATTTGACCGGAATGCGCTCGAAGTATTCATCAACGACCGTCTGCTCGCCCCGAATACCGACGAGACCTGGCAGGCGCTGCGGCCGGAGCTGGAAAAATTCTTCAGCGGTTTCACGATCCAGCGGCACGGCGAGCCGCGTGACCTCTTCCGTGTTGCTGTCTCAGCGAAGGTGTAACGTCTCAAGGAGGCTGGGCTTGGCGAACCCTTCCAGCATCCATAAACTCGACTGCGTGCGCGGCGAGCGGACGCCGTAGACTATGCTCTTCCGGTCCGGACCGAGACTGAAGCGGATGGCCGGCGCCCAGTTCGAACGGGGCTCGTTCTCCGCGCCAAGATCCTTGATGACCGTGAGCTTTTTCGTTGCAATGTCGATCGAGAACAGGTTCTGACTGTTCGGGGGAGCCGGCTTGATTCCGTAAAGTGTCTTTGAATTTTTTGAGAACGCAAGATCAGGCGTGTCGAAATCGCCAATGGGCCTGGTGTTCTTGCCATCCGGCGAAATCAACATCCATTGATCCTGGCGGAACGAAAGCCATTGACCATCCGGGGACCAGCCCGGAATGAAGAGGTGCGCGATGTCAGCGACTTTGGCCGGACTGGCTTGGCCGGTTGTTCGAACGATCATCATCGATCTCTTGCCGCCGGCGATATTCACATAGACATATTTGTTACCGTCGGGAGACCATGACCCGCTGAATTCCGTGCTCTCCGCGACGGATGTGGTCAGCGGAACCGGGCTGCCTCCGTTCAGGGACGAAATCCACAGGCGGGGGTTCCCGCCGATGGGGATCGCCATATAAATGGCGCGTGTACCATCGGGTGACAACGTGGGGGCCATAAACCAACGAACTTCGAAATTGGGAAAGTCTTTCGGCGCGACCAGCGGCTGATCCGACCCGTCTTCGCGGCGAACCCAGATTTCAGGCGGGCCATTGCGATCCGTGACGTAAATGAGTCTTCGAACATTCGACGCCCAGGCGGGCATGGAGTCGTTGCGGCTGGTCTCGATCAGCCTGGTGACGGACGAGCCGTCCAGCGCTACCGAAACGATATCTTCATCGCCGACGGTGTCCGAGAAAAGCAATTTTTGGCCGTCCGGTGAGACCCGGGGATTCACTTCATTCGAGAGCCCGGACGTAAGCGGCTCGAGCGAATCAGACTCCGTGTCGGCCTTGGAGATGTGATTGGGCGCCCCCGGCGTCAGTCCATGGTTGAGCACAACGTGGCGGCTGTCCGGCATCCATGAAACGGAAAGAGTTCCTCCTGTGTTGGGCACCCTCTTCAGGATCACGCGGGGTGCTCCGCTACCTGGGGGAAAGGGAATCAGCCAACTTAGGGGCTCACCATTCTCATTCGTCAGAGTGAGGAGGATCTTTCGCGCATCCGGCGAGAACTGGACGTTGGTGCCGTTAAATAGTTGCTTCGTGGCAAAGGGTGCGGGCGCGTACTTTCGATCTGAAGACCCAATGGGCGAAGACGTATAAAGGCTGAACAGACCATCATCCCCTTTTCGAACTACCGCCATTGTTTTTCCGTCGGGAGAGATACCCGGCAACGCGGCCAATTTGTCCAGCTTCGTAATCGAATCTGCTTCTCCACCCACTGCCGCAATGGAAAACAGGACTAACTTCTGCTCGCCCTGGACGGTATCCTGCGCGGCAAAAAAGATGCGGCGGCTGTCCGGCGTCCAGGCGAGCGGATTGAGATAGACAGAAGGCCCTCCCAACACCGAAGCTGTCGGCGAACCGGGGTAGCGGATGTACATCTGCTGCTTGCCGCCGGTGGTTTGCTTGTAGACGAAGGCTTTTCCGTCCGGTGCCCAAACCGCGCCGCTGGGGTTGCCGGTTGTCTCGATCGGAGAATAGCCGTACTTCAGCAGGTCGGGTTTGCGGGCGATCTGAAACGCGAAAATCAGCACCGCCGCCAATGCCACCGCGAGCGCGCCCGCAACGAAGTGAATGAAACGCGGACGCGGCCGAGAAACCGGAATCTCGCTCGCGGGTACTTCCGACGACGATGTGAGCGCTTCCGAAAGGTGGCTGGACAGGTTGCACAGTTCCTGGTAGAGATCGCGCGTGGAATCGTAACGGTGGCGCGGATCTTTCGACAGGCACCGTTCCACGATCCATCGAAACGGCGCGGGGATTTTCGCCGTAACCGGCGGAACGTCTTCGTTGAGGATCGCAGCCATGGTTTGGATGGCGCTTTCGCGCTGGAAGGCTTTCGCTCCCGACACCATTTCATAAACCACCAGACCGAACGAGAACTGGTCCGAGCGGTAATCCACCGCCTGGCCGCGCGCCTGCTCCGGGCTCATTTAGCTCGCGGTGCCGAGAATGGCGCCCGCCTCGGTATTGGCGAGGCCGGTTTCATCGTCCGCCGCGAGCGTTGCGGGTTCGTTCCGGCGGGCGAGACCAAAGTCGAGAATTTTGACCTGGCCCTCCCGATTGATCATGACGTTTTCGGGCTTCAGGTCGCGGTGGGTAATGCCCGCGACGTGCGCGGCGGCCATGCCGTTGGCGATCTGGGCCGAGATGTCGATCGCCTCGCGGGTGGAAATGGGCGGCCGACCCAAGCGGGCGCGCAGCGTTTCGCCGAGCACAAGTTCGCTGACGCTGTAAAGCACGCCGTTGTCATCGCCGACGTCATAAACGGCAACAATGTTGGGATGGTTCAGGGCCGCCAGCGCACGCGCTTCACGCTCGAATCGAGCGCGGCGCTCGGGGTGGGCGGCAAATTCGGCGCTCATCACCTTGATGGCGACTTCGCGATGCAGGCGGGTGTCGATCGCTTTGTAGACTTCACCCATGCCTCCCGCACCGACCGGCGAAACGATCTTGTACGGTCCCAGCGGGCTGTTAGCGGACAAAGACATGGGTGTCTTTCCTCGAACCAGCATACGACTGAACCCACCAGATCGGCACCAACTGAAGCGGCAGCCGCGCCCACAGCAGGGGCGCTCGGCTTCGCGATGTTAGTACGGGCAGCCGACGCTCCGATGCCGGTGACTTGCATGGATGCGAAAAAAGTTACGGAAGCCCACGCGGAATACATGGCAGCGGGAGCCCATCGTGAAAAGCCCGGCCAGATCGAACTGCATGAGAAGACCACCGACAATCTGTTCGTCGTCGAACCGAAACCGGTTTAGCTGAGGCACCGGAGACACGCGGCGAAAACCGCGTTCTTCGTATAGCAGTGGGAACGCGACTCTCGGCGCGTGGGTCCGAACGCCTCAAAAATCAGGGAACTTCGAACCTGTGACGGGTGTCATACCCGTGATGAATTGGCTACCCTTGCTGGCGATCTTTGCACAGATGACGACAGCTCAGTGGGACAACGCCCGCACCGGCGCCAACCTGCATGAGACCAAACTCACTCCCGCCAACGTAAACGCGCGCCAGTTCGGAAAATTGTTCTCGCTGAAAGTGGACGGCGATGTTTACGCCCAGCCGCTCTACCTGCCGCATGTCGCGATTCCGGGCCAGGGAACCCACAACGTCCTGTTCGTCGCAACAGAGCACGACAGCGTCTACGCATTCGATGCCGACACCGCCTCGGCCGAGCCTCTCTGGCATGTGAATTTCCTGGGATCCGGAACTTCCACCGTCGAGGCCGGCGATGTCCAATGCCCGTTCATCCAGCCCGAAATCGGCATCACCCCGACGCCCGTGATCGACCTTCGGACCGGAACGCTCTACGTTCTCGCCCGGACCGAGGAAGCCGGCCTGTTAACTTCCTCCCGCTACGTCCAGCGTCTGCACGCTCTGGCGATCACGACCGGCGTCGAAAAGTTCGGCGGCCCGGTGGAACTTCAAGCCCCGGGATTCGACGGACGCCGCGAGCTGCCGCGAGCCGGCCTCCTGCTCGCCGACGGTCGGGTATTCATGACTTGGGGCTCGTCCTGCGATGTAGGCCCGTATCACGGCTGGGTCATGGCTTACGACAAAGGCACTCTCAAGCAAACCGGTGTGCTGAATACGTCCCCCGGCGCCGGCGAGAGCGGCATATGGCAGGCCGACAACGGCCCCGCCGCGGATGAGCGGGGCAATGTCTATGCCGCGACCGGCAACGGGAAGTTCAACGTTACAAGCGGCGGCCGTGACTACGGTGACAGCGTACTCAAACTCAAGGTCGACAACGGAACCCTGCTGGTGCGCGATTACTTCACGCCCTCCAATCAGGAAGCTCTGAACGCGCGCGATGCCGACGTCGGTTCGGGAGGCCCGATGCTGATTCCGGGTACCCGTCTGCTCGTGATGGGCGGCAAGAACGGCGCCCTTTACGTGCTCGATCGCGATCATATGGGCCATTACCAGTCGGGCGGAAACAGCCACGCGATCCAAACGCTGATTCCCGGCAAAGGAATTTACTCCGCACCCGCGTACTGGAACGGGCACGTTTACATCCTCGCGAGCGACGATTTTTTGTCCGATTTCGTCCTCGACCGCGGACGCTTGCCCGAGCAACCAACCGCGAGAGGCGGCCGTCGATTCGCGAACCCCGGGGCAACGCCGGCGGTGTCGGCGGACGGAGCGAAAAACGGCATCGTTTGGGTGCTCGAGACCCGGGTCTGGAACGATTTTGGGAAACGGCCAGCCGTGCTTCACGCCTTCGACGCTACCGACATCGGGCACGAACTCTACAGTTCAGGGCAGAATGGTCCGGCCCTTCGGTTCACCGTCCCCACGGTGGCCAATGGGCGCGTTTATGTCGGGACCAAAGGGGAGGTGGATGTTTACGGGCTCCTTTGAGGCCGCATGATAAAATCTATATTTCGCAACCATTTCCCCACAAAATGACATTTCAACCTGGCAGACACTTCCTTCAGATTCCCGGCCCCACGAACGTTCCGGACCGGATCCTGCGGGCGATTGACAACCCGACCATCGACCATCGCGGTCCTGAATTCGCCGAACTGGCGAAGCATTGCCTCGAAGGCATCAAGGCCGTCTTCAAGACCGACGATCCCGTGATCATTTACACGGCCTCCGGCACCGGCGGATGGGAAGCGGCGCTGGTCAACACGCTCAATCCGGGCGATAAGGTGCTGGCGTCCGACACCGGCCAATTCGCCGCCCTGTGGACGAAAATGGCGCAGAACCTCGGCTTTGCCGTGGATCTGATCCCAAGCGACTGGCGGCACGGCGTGGATGCCGATGAGGTCGGCGCCAGGCTCTCCGCGGACCGCAATCACGAGATCAAGGCAGTGCTGGCAACCCACAACGAGACCGCGACGGGCGTGACCAGCAACATCGCCCGCGTTCGCCAGGCAATGGACGCCGCGAAGCATCCCGCGCTGCTGATGGTAGATACCGTTTCATCCCTGGGATCGATCGATTATCGCCATACCGAATGGCGCGTGGACGTAGGCGTCGGCGGATCTCAAAAAGGCCTGATGCTGCCACCCGGCCTGAGCTTCAACGCCATCAGCAGGAAGGCGATCGAAGCCGGCAAGACTTCCAAAATGCCGAAGAGCTTCTGGCGCTGGGACGACATGCTGGCGATGAACGAAAAGGGATTCTTCCCCTACACCCCGGCGACGAATCTGATTTACGGCCTGAAGGAAGCGCTCGCGATGCTTTCCGAAGAAGGCCTGGAGAAAGTGTTCTGCCGCCATCAGCGTCTCGCCGAAGCGACTCGGCGCGCCGTGCGGGCATGGGGACTGGAAATCTGCGCGCTCGATCCCGCCGAGTACAGCGCCACCGTCACAACAATTTTTCTGCCGCCAGGTTTCGATGAAGTCGCCTTCCGCGCCCTCATGCTGGAGAAGTTCAACATGGCGCTGGGAGCCGGGCTGGGACGTCTGGCGGGCAAGGCATTCCGCATCGGGCATCTGGGCAGCTTCAACGATCTGATGCTGGCCGGCACGCTCTCCGGCGTCGAAATGGGCCTGGAACTCTTCGGCGTCCCGCACAAGAAGGGCGGCGTGGATGCCGCGCTCGCGTACCTGACCGAACAAGCAAAAGCGGGCTAACCCGTGGGACAGGCCATCGATCTTTGTGGCCTGTCTTTTCCTACCGCGATCCCGGCTTCACGATGTGCGTCAGGTCGATATTGTTATCGCACTCGTATTCCATGATGCGATCCTCGCGCGGAGGATGCCGCAGCTGCGCATCCACAACCTTCCACGGTTTCGTCAGCACATTGGGGTCTTCCGCCATGACCTCGTAGTGGATCGTGTCCTGCGGAGTGCGCGTGTAGCGCTCCACCACATGCAGCGCGTCGCTATGGAAATGCCCCGCCCCATCCAGCCACGTTTTGTCATTAAACCCGGTCACATCGACGACGAATGTATCGCCCTCCCAATGGGCGACTGAATCCCCCATATATGTGGGATCGAGGTCCTTCGGATGGTCGCGGCCGTCCGATGGAATGATGCGAAACGCACGCATCACTTCATAGAGGATCACCGTCTTCTTCGGCGTCTGCACGATTTCGAGCGGCATCGGATTCATCGTGATCGCGGGAACGCCCAACAACAGGCATCGTGCACTCGGACTATTCGCCGGATCGCCCACCAGGGCTCTGACCTTATCCATCAGCTCCGGCTTGTAGGGAGGAGCTTCGCGTGGTCTGCGGCCAGCCCCGCGGCCTGCGCCTGCACGCCCGGCACCGCCCGGGGGTGGAGCGGGCGTCTCGCCGGTCAGACTGACGCCGAGCGCCTGCCAGATTCCGGAAAGATCGGGCTTGCCATCCGAAGCGCGCGGTATCGTTTTGGATGTCGCCTGCGGAGTGTCCTGCGCGGCAATCGTGCCGCAAACGACGAAAAAGCTGATCGTCCGGTAAAGGTTTTTCACATGAAACTCCACTAGTTCGAGGGTGGCCCAATAAAGAACTTGCGCCCGTCCGGCCAAGTGATCTCCCGCGCGGCAAACCGCAGCGAACCGTCCTTCGAGCTCCAGCCGGTTACGGTGACCGAATCGCCGATTTTCAGCATGTCCCGTGCCAGTCCCACGCGGCGCAGCGTGTTCGGCGGATACCCCTCAAACGCCCAGTTCACGACCTTGCCGTCCTCTGACATTTCGTCGATGTAGATGTACACATGAGGGTTCATCCAGTCTATCCGTGTCACCACGCCCTTGTGGGTAACAGGTTTCTGGTTATCATATTCGGCGGCAAACGAATGATGAGCCCATGCAGGGGCCACAGCCAGCAGCAATCCGACGCAAAACAAGCCCCCACCGAAAAATACGGATTTCATAAGACTCAACCTCCCAAATCTCCACGCATCCCGACGCGCTCAGTATATAACCGGCCCCAACCGCCTGCAAGGAGCACGACAATAGACAAGTCTTCTGTTATAATCGGATTATGCAAGATCGCCAGGTAATCAACGACGCATACTACTGCGGTAGGTTCAGGCAGGATTCGGTTGTTTCGGTTCTGACCGGCAACTCGTATGTCGTTGCGGAATATGATGAAAGAACTGGTGATATCCGGTGGCAGCGAGTGGTCAACGCCAGTCAGAAGGAAGGCATTTACAACTGGCTTCGCGATCATTTCCCCGTCAAGGTAGTCGCCCCCGAACCGCCCAAGAAGTCTTCCCGCAAGACGCAACTCGCGTCTGCCTGAAAGCCTCTGATAAGTCGGGAGTTAATTGGTGTTTGGCTGTAAACTCATCAATCGATGAAATACCCTACCGCCCAGGTCTGCTTATTGTGCTTTTGCGCTGCAGCGTCTTCCGCCCAAACCGGGGCAATCACGGGAACTATCGAGCGTATCAAGGTTCACGGCCAGAGCCTCGAAGGTAATCTCGAAGGCGACTCGCCCGATCGCGACGTCTCCATCTATCTGCCGCCGAGTTACAAGACCGCCACCAACCGGCGCTATCCGGTTGTCTACTTTCTCCACGGCTACACCGACAGCGACGACCGCTGGTTCGGCCTTGTCAAGAGCTTTGTCAACCTCCCTGCCGGGGTTGACAAGTCGCTCACCCAAGGGGCGCGCGAAATGATAGTGGTGATGCCGAACGCCTACACGCGCTACGCGGGCAGCATGTACTCGAGCTCCGTGGTGACCGGGGATTGGGAAGCCTACATCACCAGGGATCTGGTCGGCTACATCGACAGCCATTACCGGACACTGCCCAGCGCGGCTTCGCGCGGACTGGCCGGACACTCGATGGGCGGCTATGGAACCATGCGGATCGGCATGAAGAATCCGGGAGTGTTCTCCAGCTTCTACGCGCTGAGCCCGTGCTGCATGATTCCCAACATGAATCCGGTGCCCGGCCCGCCCAGAGCGGACTTTCTGACAGGTCAGCCGGTCACGATAAAGCCTGAAGATATCCACACGATGGAAGAGTTCAACAAAGCCCCCTTCAGTACGAAAGCGCCGTTCGCGTCCGCGGCGGCCTGGTCGCCGAATCCAAAAAATCCGCCGTTCTTTTTCGATTTGCCGACGAAGGACGGTAAGGTGCAGGATCTCGTCCTCGCCAAATGGGCCGCCAACGCGCCTTTGGCGATGGTGGATCAATACCTGGGCAATCTGAAAAAGCTGAAGGGCATTGCATTCGATGCGGGAGATAAAGATACAGGAATCGCCGAGACAATCAGGACGCTCGATGGAATCCTCAACGGATACGATTTACCGCACTCATTCGAGATCTACGAGGGAACGCACGTGAGCGGGATACAGGATCGTATTGAAACCAAAACCATGCAGTTTTTCTCGAAGAACCTGGCTTTTGAGCGCGACAAGCACTAATCCAACCGCCTGTGGTAGAAGTCTTAGAGCGCCGCTCCCTGACGGTCACGGTTCTGTAGAATCATCATGTTGCAGAGCCGCGATCGTGAGGGAGTCGGTTTTGTCTGACAATTCTGATAAAATGTCGGACAGATGAAGGACTATCGTGTTACGGTGCGGTTCCCCGCTGAACTGCGTCAAAGGTTGCGGGCTGCCGCTCGCCGCAGCGGAACGCGGGAATCCGAGTTGGTTCGCGGAGCGGTGGAGCGTCAGCTCGCGGCCGGGGACAACGCGCCGACTGCATACGAACTTGCGAAGAAGGCGGGGCTGATCGGAACAGTGAAAACGGCCAGCCGGGATCTCAGCACGAATCCGCGGCATTTCGACGGATTTGGCCGCAGGTGAACAAAGCGGCGTTCGCTGGACCAGTGCTGGTGGATACCGGCCCGATTGTGGCCATCCTCTCGGAAACCGACGAACACCATGAAGCGTGCGTCGCGCAACTCTCGCGTCTGACCGGTCCGCTGCTCTCCTGCTGGCCCGTGGTCACTGAAGTGGCGTGGCTGTTGCGGGAATATCCCCGGGCTATCGCACGAGTCTTATCGTCCCTCGACGGCCGGCCTTTCAAGCTTGCCGCTCTGGATGCGGCGGATCTCTCCGGAATATCGGCAATTCTGACCCGATATCGGGATCTGGGTATCCAGCTTGCCGACGCCTCGCTCGTGCATTTGGCAAACCGGGAAGCGATTGAAACGATATTCACCCTCGACAGACGCGATTTTGGCGTGCTCCGCCTCGCCCGCGGGAGAAAGTTCCGCTTACTTCCGTAAGCTCCGTCCCCGAGGATGGGTCTGCCTATCTGCCTAATAGAGCCGCGCCGCGAGCTGCCGGGCAATCGGGTCCGCTCTGTCCTCGGAAATCCCTACCACCCCGGCCAGATACTTCGCCTTCGCAAACGCGTAAACCGGACCGTTCGCGTCCGTTCCGAAATAACCGCCCATGTATGCGATGTAAGCCGGATCCTTCAGCGTAGCTTTCAAATCCAGAAGCAGAATCGCCGCGGACTGCGCGGAATCGGTCTCAATGATGAACAGCTGGTATTTCAGCCCATTGACATCGTAGTCGCCGATCGTCCCGCCGGGCAGCGGGCTCTTTCCCAGCAGATGGTCGGGAACCACCTTCGCGCTGGTGCGGTTCAGCGGAAGCAGCTGAGCCGTATTGTCTGTCACCACCGCCGCCACCGGGGCCTCAGCCTTCTTTTCCGGGGCGTTACTGCATCCGGCCAAAGCGATAACCCCGATCCATACCCACCCGCGCATCAGATTCTTCTCGCGCCGGCTTCGCGCTCCCCGTACATTTTCTCGTAATACACGCGATATTCCCCACTCCGGCACCTTCGCACCCACTCCGCATTCTCGCGGTACCACTCAACCGTAGCGCTCAATCCTTCATCGAACGGAATCCAGGGACGCCAGCCGAGTTCCCGCGTCGTCTTGCTGAAATCCACCGCATAGCGCCGATCGTGGCCCAGCCGGTCGGTCACGCTCGTCAGCAGCGATTCAGGCTTACCCAGAATCTGCAGCAGCAGCTTCAGAACATCGATATTCGCCAGCGGATGGCCGCCGCCGATGTGGTACGTTTCGCCCGGCCGCCCATGCTCCAGCACGGCAAGCAGCGCGCGGCAATTGTCGGCCACATGGACCCAGTCGCGCACCTGCAGGCCATCGCCATACACCGGTATGGGTTTGTCTTCCAACGCATTCGAAATCGCCAGCGGCAGCAGCTTCTCCGGGAACTGGTATGGCCCGTAGTTATTGCTGGTACGCGTCACCAGAACGTCCAGCCCAAACGTGTGGCCGGCCGCCCGCACGAAATGTTCGGCCGCTGTCTTGCTTGCCGCATAAGGGCTGTTCGGACGCAGCGGAGAGTCCTCGTGGAACCAGCCGTCCGGAGGCATATCGCCGCCCACTTCATCGGTCGAGATGTGCAGGAAGCGCTTCGCTTTCCGGTGGCGCGCCACATCCAGCATCGCCTGCGTGCCCAGCACATTGGTGCGGACAAATTCCTCCGCGCTCAGAATACTGCGGTCGACGTGGGACTCCGCGGCGAAATGAACGATCGCGTCGCACTCCCCGGGCATCGCCACCGCGACGGCCGCCGCATCGCAAACGTCGCCCACTACCAGCGAATAGCCGGGATGGTTCGCCACCGATGCCAGATTGTCCAGATTGCCCGCGTACGTCAGCTTGTCGAAATTGATGACCCGGTGTTTCTGAATCGCCTGCCTGATGAATTCGGACCCGATGAAGCCCGCGCCCCCGGTGACGAACAGCGTCATCGCGCTTTGGTTTTCTTTCGAGCCTTGGGTTTGGCTTCGACGGCTGCCGCGGACTGTTCCGATGGCGCCTCAGGCTCGGGCGCGGCTTTCTCCTCCGCTTTCTCGACAACCGCCGGCGCGGGGAGTCCGGTCACATTTTCGAGCACCTGATTGAACAGCGCCGCCTTGCGCGGATCCACCTTCGGCGGCGGCGGTTGCTCGTTGCGGAAATCGTGATCGCTGTGACAAGTGCGGCAGCGGACCTTCGCCGGCATGCTGTTAAGAATTGAAACCACCGAGTGATTCATCACCCGCTTGCACTTCACGCAGAAATCGTCGATATCGTCGCCGAGTCTGGCCGCGCGCATAAGGATCTCCCTGGCCATGCTTCACCCCTGTGCAACGGCGGCCAGGTCGGACTGCGCCACAACTTCCGGCACAGGCTCCGAAACTTGCTCCGCTATAAGCCAGCGCGCCTCTTCGAATCCGACATATTTGCAGATTCGAAGCTGTCCTTCCGGGAGTTCCAGAATGTCGCCCACCAGCAGCGGAGTCTCCGAATCCCGCACCTGCGCCCATGCCGCATACTCGTTCTCCGCTTCGACTTCGCCCGACGCCTCGTAATCCTTCGGCTTGACATTGGCCGCGCCGGAAACGTGCGGCGCCCAACGGAACTGCTGACGCGGAGTATCCTTCATTCGGTGAATGCGGAAGACAGGCATTAAAGCCCCATTGTAGTGGATACAGGCGATTGATTGAAAGTGGCCGTGGGGCATCCCCGCGTCCGGCGTTATGCTGTAGGGCGTATGGACACACGGAAGACTCGCCGCAGCTTCATGCAGGATGTCGCAGCCGGCAGCGGACTCCTGCTCGCCGCTTGCAGCCAGGGCGGCACACCGAAGAGCGCCACGAACACCCCGCCCCCCGGACCTGCCGATGTTTCCATCCGCATCGCACCTGTTCTGGCCGATATCGCGAAAGACCACACCATCAGCACTCTCGGCTACAACGGCCAGGTGCCCGGTCCACTGATCCGCCTGCATGAAGGCCAGCCGGTTACGGTGGAATTGTTCAACGACACCGATTCGCCCGAGTATGTGCACTGGCACGGCATGATCGTTCCCACCGACGCGGATGGCGCGGCCGAAGAGAAAAGCCTCGTGGTCCCCGCGCAGGGAAGCCTGCGCTACCGCCTCACGCCGCAACCGTCCGGGGCGCGGTTCGTCCATTCGCACGTCATGCCCATGGCCGATCTGAATCGCGGCACCTACAGTGGGCAGTTCGCATTCGTCTATGTGGAGCCCAAAGCCAACCCCGGACAGTACGATCAGGAGATCTTCCTCGCCACGCACGAGTGGGAACCGTTCTTCACCACCGAAGAGGAGGAGGACGATCCCGACATCACGCCGGAAGAGAAAAAACGAAAAGAGGAGCAAGATAAGAACTCCAAGCCCAACGGATGGGAGATCGGCTACCAGCGTTTCACCATCAACGGCAAGGCGCTCGGCTATGGCGATCCGGTCCGGGTGAAGGAAGGACAGCGCGTCCTGTTCCACATTCTGAACGGCAGCGCCACGGAGAATATTGAGCTGGCGCTGTCCGGCCATCAATTCCAGGTGGTCGCGCTCGACGGCAATCCCGTGCCGCGCCCCCAACCCGTGGAAGTGCTGTCACTGGGTACCGCCGAACGCATATCCGCCGTAGTTGAAATGAAAAATCCCGGCGTCTGGATTCTCGGCACGCCCCATGACGACGACCGAAAAAACGGCATGGGCATAGTTGTCGAGTACGCGAATCGAACCGGCCCTCCGCGCTGGATAAAACCGCAAAGGAAGCCTTGGGACTACACGATGTTCGGCAACTCGAGCGCGGTGCCCCAACCCGTCGAAACCATCCCGCTCGCAATCGGAAAAATCAACGGCGGCACAGCCGGCTTCAATCGCTGGACCATAAACGGCAAAGGCTTCGACGAAAACGCCCAGCCGCGCGCGTTGCAAAAGGGAAAACGCTATCGTTTCGTCTTCGACAATCGGACCGACGACGCGCACCCAGTCCATCTGCACCGCAACACCTTCGAACTCACCAACGTCTACGGAAAACCCACAGCGGGCGTGTTGAAAGACGTCGTTCTGCTCAAAGGTTTCCGCAAGATCGCTGTGGATTTCACGCCTTCGATGGAAGGGCTCACGCTCTTCCACTGTCACCAGCAGTTTCACATGGATTACGGCTTCAAAATGCTGTTCGATGTCGTCTGAATCAAAGCCGCCTGATGCTGCAGAGCGGCCGCCGCATCGCGCATCCCCATATCCACCCAGCGCTCGATATTCGTGCGTTTCCAGAACACCGCATCGTCGGTGTCCCCCAACTTTCCGGACGGCGACACAATCGTCAGATCCAGATCGGCGGGATACTGCCGGCGAGGTTTGAACGAATACGCGATATTGATCCCCAGATGCATCCACCATTTGCCGGCCTTGGGCATGGAATCGATCGCGATGATTCGAGTCGCGCCCATCTCGATCGCCGCCCAGATCGGTAGTTTTTCGAAGAGTCCGCCGTCCAGATAGTGCGTCCCATCGATCCTGACTGATGGCAGAAATAACGGAATCGAGCACGTCGCCTGCAAATGCGCCGCAACGACGTGCGGATGTTGGAAAAGCCGCGCATGCAGCCCGGGCAGTTCGACAACAACCACGCCGAACGGGACACGCGGCTGATAATCGTGCCAGATTCCCTCCGCCTGTGCGCGCAGGGGCGCAGGATCGAACCACCCGTCTCGCCCCAGAAAGCTCCAGCCATGATTGGGAAACAGTTTAAGCGCGTCGCCCGCGGCGGGATCGAGCCACCTTTCGATCAGATGGTCGGGCGAACATCCGCCCGCGATCGGCCAGCCGTTAAGAGCCCCCACCGAAGTCCCCACCACAATATCCGGCGGCGCGACTTCCGCGATAATCTTGTACGCGCCGGCCTGGTACGCCCCGCACATCCCTCCCGCCGACAACACTAACGCCGTCTTTTCCATCCCTATCGATCTGATTATGGAACAGGCGTTTGCGTTTCGATATCTTAGAGGCAGTGCAATTCAGGCCTGAAGACTACGGACCAGACATCGCGCGCATTCTCGCACTCGCCGGCGGAGGCCGGCTTCCCATGCCGCTGGTGAAAACCGGAACCATGTCGCCGGAAGCCTGTGAAGCCGTGAAAGGACTGAAGTCCCTGCCTGCCCTGGTCCGAAGCGGCTTGTATCTCTACTGCGGTTGCTGGGACGAAGGGCACACCACGGCCGACAGCGTCGAAACTCCCGACGGCTATTTCTGGCACGCCATCGCGCATCGCCAGGAGCCCGATCCCGCCAATGCCGGCTATTGGTTCCGCAAGGTCGGCAAGCATCCCATCTTCCCGCCACTCGCCCGGGAAGCGGCCGCCGCCGGTTATCCAACTACGGGCGAATGGGACCCGTTTGCGTTTGTCGAGTTCTGCCAGGTGGGCGACGACCAAATAGCCCGACAGGTTCAACTCCTCGAATGGCAGCTTCTCTTCGATCACTGCGCGCGGGGACAAGCCGGTTGAAAAAGCTTCTCGCTCTGATCGTGGTATTGGCCGCCGCGCTGTCCGTCTGGTTTTATCTGAAACGATCCGATGCTCCCCAGGTTCCCTTCGCGAGGGCCACGCGCGAGACCATCTCCAATGTCCTTTCGACAAATGGCAAAGTCGAGCCCGCCGATTACATCGAAGTGCGTGTCGAATCTTCCGGGCTGGTCAAGAGGGTCACAGTCCATGCAGGCGATGCCGTCCGAAAAGACCAGGTACTCGCCGAGATCAGCGAGCCGGGCCTGCAGCAGGAGTTGGATGCGGCAATGGCGCGCGAAGCGCAGGCCCGCGCCGAACTGCAGACGTTCCAGGCCGGCGGCCGCAGCGCGGACAACGCGGAACTCGAAGGTTCCCTGAACCGTCTGAAATCCGATCGCGATGCGGCCCAACGCAACCTTGATGTCCTCCAGCGGCTTCTCGCGAAACAGGCGGCGACGCCGTTCGAAGTGGAGCAGGCGCGGCAAAGCGTGAAGAGCCTGGACGTGCAGATCCAGTCCCTGCAGCAAAGGCGCGCGGCGCTTGTCGGCAAAGGCGATCTCGCCAACGCGGAGGCGCGTGTCGAGGAAGCCGAGGCCAACGTGCGCCTGACGCGCAACCGTATGACCCAGGACACCATCCTCGCTCCCATGTCCGGCATCGTCTACGATCTGCCCGCCCGCGCCGGTTCCTATCTGAACGCCGGAGATCCGGTCGCCAGCATTGGCAAACTCGACCCGGTGCGCGTGCGCGTTTACGTGGATGAGCCTGAGCTGGGCCGCGTCGCGGCGGGACAAAGCGTACGCATTACCTGGGATGCGCAGCCGGGCAAAGAGTGGACGGGCACCGTCGAAAAACGCCCCACCGAAGTCATCGCGCTCGGCACTAGGCAAGTCGGTGAGGTGCTCTGCACCATTAAGAATCCGATGCGCGAACTGGCCCCCGGGACCAACATCAACGCGTTCATCCTGACCCAGGTGGTGCCGAATGCACTGACCGTTCCGAAAGCCGCCGTGCGGCGCGATGGCGCGATCGGCGTCTTCGTGCTGCAGAAGGACAACACCGTCAGGTGGCAGCCGATCGTGACCGGCGCTTCCGACGCCCTTCGCGTGGAAGTCGTCAAAGGACTCGCGGACGGCGATGCGGTCGCCCAGCCATCCGACCAGACGCTCAAGACCGGCGCCAAAGTAACCCCGCTACCGTAAGCTTGTGGGGCCAGCGCTTCGGCGCTGCCGCCGAGCTTCCGCTCGGCGCCGCTTACACAAATCGCGGCGCTGGCCGGATCGTCCCTTCAGCCTTCGTACTGCAGCACATTCAACCCGGCATTCCAATCCGTGACATAAACCAGACCATCGGTCGTCACCAGAATATCGGCGGATTTTGCCGCGAGCGCAACATTGGGACGCGGATCGATAAGCTTCTTCGGCGCCGGCGGCACCCAATAACCGATTTCCTTAGGCGCGAATGCGTCCCGAATATCGAACACGCGCACCCCGGCAACGTTATACGTCGCGAAAATCGTCTCCTCGCTGCGAAATGTACCCGGCCGATTCTCATGCAGATTGTGCGGGCCGAACGTACCAAACCCGCAGAAGTCCCTTTCCTTCGGCGTAGGCAAAGTGGAAATCGATACCGGGTTTTCCTCGGCCCGCAAGTCCACGATGAACGTGCAAAACATGCCCTTCGCGCATTTCTCCGCATTCGCTTCGTCGGCCACCACCGCCAGCTTCCGGCCAGGCAACGGAAGCGGAGTATGCGTGCCGCCCGGAAATGGCGGACACCAGTTGATGTGCGAAATCAACTTCGGCTTCGCCGGGTCGCTGAGATCGTGGACCGTGAAGCCGCCATCGCGCCAAGCCCCGTATCCCCGGTTGCCCGCCGTAATCATGTGATGCAGAGCCACGCGGCGGCCCGGCGCCAATGTCGGAGGCTCGCCCGCCGCGCGATTCATCCCGGGCATCCACCAGCGCCCCACAATTTCGGGCTTCGTAATGTTCTGCAGGTCTACCATGCAGAGAATGTGATCGGTGAAGCCGTCGAAATGCGCGGCGACCGCGGCGTAGCGCCCGCCCGTCCAATACAGGCGATTGATGCCAAGCCCCGGCATTTCGAGAAACGCTATCTCCCTCATTTCGGCCGGACGGGAAATATCGTGGATGCTCAGGCCCGACCTGAATTTCTTGCGATTCGTAATGCTGTCCGCCAGCGCATTCTCGAAATAACCGCGAATGTTGTCGTAAGACTGCATGGCTACAATATTCGCCCCGTTCGCGAGCAACAGCAGGTCGCCCGAAACCTGCAGGTGATGCGTCCGGGTAAAATCGCCGCCGGTGAAGAAGCCGACGGGCTTCACTTTACGTGGATCCGCCGCATCGAGAATCGTGACTCCGTTGCTGAACATGTGGCCGACATAGAGATGCCCGCGGTTGGCCATCACCTGGACGCTGTCGGGCCGTCCGCCGATATCGCTGTAGGAAAGATGATGGAAACGGTGCCCAACGCCTTGCGGCGGAATCGCGGTTTCCTGCGCACCCGCCTGCCCGGCGTCATAAGCCAGCGCCGCCAAACCCAGCAGACCTTTTCCGCAATCGCGCCGATTGATCGTCATGTTTCGCTCCGCTTCATTACCTACTTCAACACGTACTTCGTAACGCCTCGCACAGTAGCTTCCGCTGTATACAGATTGCCGGTCGCATCGAGCGCAATACCCTCCCCCATCGCGCCGTCCGGAGTTCCCGTCTCGTGGCCCGGAATGAACATAGTCACCTTGCCATCCCGGAGGCTCCCGATCCGGATGCCCTTCTTCCACCCCGGGTGCGTCTGCGCGGTCGATTCGGAGTCGGCCGCATAAATCGTGTCGTTTTTGTCGATTGCCAGTCCACTCACACGGCTGAATTCCCGGTATTCACCGAGGAACTTTCCGTTCGTATCGAGAATCTGGATGCGGTGGTTGGCGCGATCGGCCACGATCAGGCGTCCTTTCGAATCGAATACCATCGCGTGTGGCGTCCGGAACTCGCCCGGGCCCGAGCCCAGTTTCCCGAAACTCCTGAGAAACTTCCCCGATTTGTCGAACACCGAGATCCGCCCGACAACCTCCGGCGCATCGAGTGAAGTATGGCTCTCCGACACATAGACATCGCCATTCGCAGCCGTGACGACGTTGGTCGGGTCTGACAACGCTTCAGGTGGATTGCCCGCGACTCCGAATTTGCCAAGTGTCAGCAGCACCTTGCCCAGAGGACTGAACTTCACCACCACACTGCCTTTGTTCTTCTCCTGCGGAAACTGCTTCAACTCTTCAGCCGTCGGGCGTCGCGAGTCGGCAACCCAGATATTGCCGTCCCGATCGACGTGAAGGCCATGCGGCCACACGAACATGCCGCCGCCAAAACTCGTGAGCCGCTTACCGGACGAAGCGAATTTCTGGATCGGATCCACTGTCGATCCCTCGCAGCCGGTCCCGGTTCCGCACCGATCGGCCACCCAAACGGACGCGCCATCCCGGTCGATGGCGACGCCATTCGCGGCGCCCCACGGCCGCCCCTCGGGGAGCATGCCCCAATCCCGGATAACTCGATACGGATTGGCGCCGCTGTTGACAGGCTGAACATCCTCGATTTGGATCGGCTGAGCTTGGCCCGGCAGCGCCATCCAAACCACGGCCGTCGCCGTGAACCACAATCTCGCCCGGCCCAAAACAGACATTGCAATCTCCATTCCTGCCCACTCTTGTATCACGTATTCGACCGTC
>Ga0070733_10000526_pt1 | contig 30846 bp, 23 predicted proteins | sample Coa_R1_9_FD_66450 | JGI IMG/M metagenome (GOLD analysis project Ga0070733, IMG submission 66450) | Surface soil microbial communities from Centralia Pennsylvania, which are recovering from an underground coalmine fire - Coalmine... | ecosystem: Environmental > Terrestrial > Soil > Unclassified ...
TGCGCTTTAAGCTTTACGCTTTGTAGGTATTGATCGTTACGCTTTACGCTTTGCGCTTTAAGCTTTACGCTTTGTAAGTACCTTTAAACATCCAAAACCATTTTAATCGTTTTTATGAGAAAGAACATTCTGGGTTTTATGTTGTTGTTCGCTTTAGCGAATTCATCAAAATCTCAAACAACACAACCATTAACATTGAAACAAGTGTTATTAAATCAACTAAAAACCACCCATAATAAAGAAGAGTGGTTTGCGCCGCTGAATGTGGCCGTTGAAGGAATAACTGCCGAGCAGGCCAATTGGAGACCAAAAAATGGTGATCATTCGATCGCTGAGCTTACTAACCATATCATTTTCTGGAATCAGGAAAATCTTTCGAAGTTTCTGGGTGAGCCGGTGCCAAAATTCTCCGGAAATAATAATGAAACTTTTTCGGCTGTGACAAAAGAAACCTGGCCCAAAACAGTCATGAAGGCCGATAGCGTGATGACCGCCTGGGAAAATGCGATTGAAGCTGCTGATGAAACAAAACTGGAAAAGTGGTATGAGATCATCGGGCATATCAGCACGCATAACGCATACCATACAGGGCAAATCGTTTTTATCAGAAAATTACAGGGATCGTGGAACCCTGCCAAAGGAGTGAAGTAAGCGTAAAGCGCAAAGCGCAAAGCGCAAAGCCTAACGATCAATGAGTCTTCGGTCATCGGTCATCGATCTTCGGTAAACCGTCAACCCCGCATTCCGCGGGGCAGGCCGCCAACCGTCAACCGTCAACCGTCAACCGTCAACCAAAAAAGGCCATATGCAAAACAGAAGATATTTCATCCGAAACAGTGCCGGTCTGGTAGCGGGAAGTTTAGCCATTCCGTCTTTTGCAAAGTCATTTTTTGTCCCTTCTTATCCGCCGCCAGGAATACAGTTGTTTACATTTTTTAATGTAATCGATGCCGATGTGGAAGGCACTTTAAAACGCATAGCGAAAATCGGTTATGTTGAAATAGAATCAGCTTTTAGTAAAAAAGGTGGTTATTACGGTTATACTGCGAAAGAATTTGCTGCATTGATAAAAGGTTTGGGACTTGTATGGAAATCGCATCATGTGCTGGGTGCACCTTTCAAATTGGCTCCCGGCATGAAAATGCCCGTGGGAGCGGATGGGAAACCGATCAGCCTCGGGAAAGTGCGAAATCTGCGGGATGATATGCAGGCACTCGTTGACGAGGTGGCCGAGGCAGGCGTGGAGTATCTTGTCTGTGCCAACACGCCCATCGATACAATGGATGATATCAGATCTTCCATTACGGTATTAAATAAAACCGATGAAGCCTGCAAAAAAGCGGGTCTTCGTTTTGCCTATCATAATCATGATGCTGAATTTCATGCAGTGGATGGAAAAGTTCCGTACAGCCTGTTTCTGAAAGAAACAAATATAAAAATGGAGCTGGATCTGGCCTGGTCTATTAAAGGCGGACAGGATCCGGTGGAATTATTCAATCAGAATCCCGGCCGGTTTCCACTATGGCATGTAAAAGATATGGATAATAGTTACCAGAATATTCTTCCGGTTGGGAGTGGTACCATTGATTTTAAAAGGATATTTGCTGCCTCTGAAACCGCAGGAATGAAATATTATTTTATCGAACACGATATGCCCAAGGATCCGTGGGACAGCATTGAAAAAAGCATTAGCGTACTGAAATTACTGGCACCGGCGAACGGATAAAAATTCTGACAAAGATATGCGGGGATTAAAGACGGTTATTTTTCTACTCATCTCAAATACATTTATGACTTTCGCCTGGTACGGGCATCTGAAGTTTAAAGATTTTTCCTGGGGGAAAAACATGGGTTTGTTTACCATCATACTGATCAGCTGGGGACTTGCTTTTTTTGAATATCTATTTCAGGTGCCTGCCAACCGTGCAGGCTTTAAAGAAGACGGCGGACCGTACTCACTGGTTCAACTAAAAACCATTCAGGAAGCTATTACGCTGCTCGTATTCACGGGCTTTACCCTGATTTTTTTCAAAGAAGAAAAACTTGCCTGGAACCACCTGGTTGGATTTGCTTTTCTCGTAGCCGCTGTATTTTTTGTTTTTAAGAAATGGTAACGGTTTGTAAAAAACACTTCCATTCTTCCATTCTTCCATCCTTCCATACTCGTATTTAGCACTTAATACCTAAGTTTGTTCCTTAATAACAGGGCGGTCAATGAAGAAGTGCTATTTACTGATTTTTACTTTTCTTATTCTGGTTTCCATTTCCTGCAGACAAAAACGACCCGGCATTCCCCGGGTGTTGATTTACACAAATACGATAAATAGTCCGGAGGCGATTTCGATCGCACAGGCCATTTTGCATCTGGGAGAAATAAATGGATTTTCAATCAATGTAACTGATACGAGCACGCTTTTTACCGATGATTCTTTGTCAAATTATGCGGCCGTCATGTTTTTAAATCGCTCCGGTCTGCGCCTGGGATATATGGAAAGAATCGCATTGGAAAGATTCATGCAGGCGGGCGGTGGATATGCGGGTATACATCCCAATGCGAAGACATTTAACTGGCGATGGTATGGAAGAATGATCGGATCCACCGGAGATTCATGCAATTCATTCATCCACCAGAAATATGAAAACGGCAGAGCATCTTATACATGTGACAGCGTGACGGATAAAAATGTACAGGATGAATCTTTCTTAAAAAATATATTAAACGAAATTGAATATGCCATTGGTCATTATGAACCGCTGGATTATAGTAAAGTGACCACTTCCTATCCGCCCTCCGAAAATCATTTTACAAAACAGGTATTGGTACAGGATCATTTTTTTGAACCGACTGAAATGACCATTCTTCCGAACCTGGACATATTGGTGCTGCAGCGTCGTGGCGAAATCATGTTGTATAAGCAGTCAACAGGATCGTTAAAACGGGCCGGTTTCCTGAAGGTTTACTATATGGCAAAAGCAAAGGGCGTTAATGTGGAAGAAGGAATGCTGGGCCTGTCAAAGGATCCGGACTTCAGTAAAAATCACTGGGTATATATTTATTATAGTCCGGCCGATAGTTCGGTGAACCGCTTATCACGCTTCAGCCTGGAGAACGATTCGATTATAAATTCATCCGAAAAAGTAATATTGGAAGTAAAATCGCAGCGTGAGATCTGTTGTCACACCGGGGGGTCCATCGCCTTCGGGCCAGACAGCCTTTTGTATTTTTCAGCCGGCGACAATTCAACGCCGTTTGATGAGCCGGGTCAGACTTATGTGAGTCATAGTTTTGCTCCATTGAATAGTGCGCCGGGTCATTTACAATACGATGCTGAACGTTCTGCCGGTAATAGCAATGACCTGCGGGGAAAAATCATGCGCATTCGTGTCCATACGGATGGCAGTTATGAAATTCCGGCCGGAAATTTATTTGCGCCGGGAACTCCGAAAACCAGGCCGGAGATCTACGTCATGGGAAACAGGAATCCATATCGTATTTCTGTAGATCAGAAAAATAGTTATCTGTATTGGGGAGAAGTAGGTCCGGATGCTGCCAGCGATAGTTTTGCCACTCGCGGTCCGCGCGGGTATGATGAAGTGAATCAGGCCAGGAAAGCAGGCTATTTTGGATGGCCGTTTTTTGTTGGAAATAATTACCCTTATCGTCAGTATAATTATCTGACGGGTGTTTCCGGAAAAGCCTTTGACCCTGCCAAACCGGAAAATCTCTCTCCCAATAATACCGGGATCACCGAACTGCCGCCGGCGCAACCCGCATTTATCTGGTACCCTTATGCTATTTCACCAGAATTTCCTGAGCTGGGTACGGGTGGCAGAAATGCGATGGCGGGTCCGGTTTATTATACTGATATGTATCCGGCGGCTACGCGCTATCCCAATTATTTTAATGGTAAACTTTTTATTTACGACTGGATCCGTGGATGGATAAAAGTAGTGACGATGCAGCCCAATGGGGATTTTGAACAAATGGAACCGTTCATGCCGCATATGGTTTTACACAATTGTATTGATATGGAGGCGGGACCGGATGGAAAAATATATCTGCTGGAATACGGAACTGCCTGGTTTCAGAAGAATTCCGATGCTGCCCTTTCACGTATTGATTACCATGAAAACCCGACGGCAGAAGCAGCCGCTCCGGTAGCTACAGCTGACACATCTGCATCCGCACACGGACCTTATGCTGCCGGTTATGCATTAACGCAGGTTATGGATTGTAAGAGTTGTCACAAGGAAAACAGCCCTTCGATCGGACCTTCGTTTGTACGTGTGGCTGAAAAATATGCGCATGATAAAAATGTTCGGGTTTATCTGAGTCAAAAAATTATAAAGGGTGGAGGAGGAGTCTGGGGAGATGTGGCCATGTCCGCTCACCCGGATCTGGCACAGAAGGACCTTAATCAGATCATTCAATATATTTTATCATTGAAGCCAAAAAAGTAAGCAGGAGGCGGAAGGCAGGATGCGGGAGGCTGGGGGCGGGAGGCTCTACTGCCAACTGCCGACTGTCAACTGCCAACTGTCAACTGTCAACTGCCCCCGCACGTGCGGGGCCAACCGTCAACCCCGCATTCCGCGGGGCAGGCCGTCAACCGTCAACAACAACAAATGAAACCCTGTTTTACAATCGTACTCCTGATTTTCTGTCATTTTCTCACCCATGCACAAACAAAATATTCCGGAGTAGTCAGAGATGAAAAAGGAAAACCGGTTAGTGCTGCTACCATCCATGTGCTCAATACAGAAGTCTCTGTGGTGAGCAATGATTACGGAGAGTTTCAGTTGCCGATATTACCAGGCGGGATTTATTCTGCTGAAATTTCGTCGGTTGGTTTTGCCAGGGTTGAAAAGAAAATCAGGTTTCCGCTGGGCACAGATTCCCTGATCATTATTTTATCTCCTTCCGTAGCGCAACTGGATGCCGTAGTGGTTACGGCTGAAAAACAGGAATCGAATATTCAAAACGTGCCTGTTAGTATTACTGCCCTTTCCAACCGCGATATACAGGCATACAGACTGTGGGCTAGTGCAGATCTGAAGGGAATCGTGTCGAATCTCTACTCCGCGAATCCGGGAGATGGAAGAAATGTTATTTCTATTCGCGGAATCACATCCACGTCCTACGACCCGGCCGTTGTTACTTATATTGATGGTGTGCCGCAGTTTACGCTGGATACTTATATTCCACAGTTATTTGATGTCGATCATATCGATGTACTGAAAGGTCCGCAGGGTACATTATACGGACGCAACGCCATGGGTGGCGTGATCAATATTTTTACCAGACAACCGGATGACCAGGTGCATGTAGCTTTTGAACTCAGTTCGGGAAATTATGGATTGGAGCGGTATTCCTTTAATTTCAGTACTCCGGTTATCAAAGGAAAATTGTACCTGAGCGCTGCTGTCTTATATGAGGCTTCTGATGGATATTATATCAACGATTTTAACAATAGTAATTTTGACAAACAGCATCGGACGGCTGATAATATTTCACTGAAATACCTTCTGAATCCGAAATGGTCCTTCTCACTGAATATGAAAAATCTATGGAACCGAAACAACGGGGCCTTTGCGCTGTCGCCGACAACTGAAATGGCCATATCGGATCCCTACCATCTTGATCAGAATGCCATCGGACAGATGGTGGATAATAGTCTGAACGGTTCTTTACAGATTCATTATACCGGGGCGAAAATGGATTTCACTTCTTTGACTGCTTATCAATCGAATTACCGGTATTATAAGAATCCGGTAGACGGAGATTTTTCGCCACTGGATATCATCAGCATTGTGAATAATTATGGGAAGCCGTGGAATCAGGTTGATGCATGGACAGAAGAACTGCGGCTTTCTTCTCCTACGGCATCTGTCTCACCATTTAAGTGGGCCATTGGCTCCTATTTGTTTTTGCAATCGGCGCCGAATAAGCAGGGTGTCCATTTTGGCGCGGACGCCTCACTGGCCGGATCACCTGACAGCAATTATACAATCATTAATACCACGCATATAAAGAATAAAGGACTGGCGTTCTATGGACAATTGGAATATGCATTATCAAGAAATTTCAGTGTCGCCGGCGGTTTGCGGTACGATTACCAGCAATCCAATGCGGAGGTTTCGGGAATATATCTTCCGGATGGATCAGGCACAGGATTTCCGACACAGCCGGATACGACAGGTGAAACCTCTTATCATGCCGTAACACCCATGCTCTCTGTTTCCTATCGGGCCGGCGAAAATGCGCATATATATGCCAGTTACCGGCAGGGATACCGTACCGGCGGTCTGACACAATTGTCGAGCGACCCTTCGCAACCACCGCTATATCCTTATCAGCCGGAATTTAGTAATAACTATGAACTCGGATGGAAGGGAAATTATTTTGGAAACCGGTTTCATGCGAACCTGGCCGTTTTTTATAATACGGTGAAGGATGTTCAGGTACCCACGCTGATTTTGCCAGATGCCATCACGGTGATAAAAAATGCGGGCGGTCTCGTGAGCAAGGGCTTTGATGCTGACCTCGAAGGACTGATTATAAAAGGTCTGCAGATGACGTATCATTTCGGGTATACGAATGCGACCTACACCAGTGGTAAACTTTCATCAAATGGAGATGCGGTCGATCTGGACGGGAAGCGTCAGGTATTTACGCCCGATATGACATCGATGCTTGTGCTTGAATATTCCGGAGCGTTGCCAAAGCTGATCGGTGTGAATGGATTTATCAGGGGAGAGTGGTATTATTTCGGAAAGCAGTATTTTGATCTGTCGAATAAACAGGTGCAACCTTCTTATCAAATGCTGAATACGAGTGTTGGCATTTCTTATTCCTTTTTCAGCATCTCTGTTTGGATGAGGAATATCACCAACACAAAATATATTGCCTATGCCTATGATTTCGGTGCTTCCCGACTGGGCGACCCGTATAATTATGGGGTCACTATGAAGTTTAGAATCCGGTAGTAATTGTTAATTGTCAATTGTCAATTGTTAGTTGAATGCAGGGGTAAATTGACAATTGACAATTTCGAATAAATAAGTTCTGATCCGCTTGCGGATCAGAACTTATTTATTCGGTACATCCACTGTCCGCTGGTAAAATCGGGCATTTCGACTGTTTGATTTCCTAATTCAATACTCATTTCACTCAGGGGCGTGATTGAGCTCCATGCTGCGGCGTCATATACATCCATCGGTGTGGTGGATTGCTGTTTTGCTGATTCAATAAAAGCCTGCAGCACAAAAAAGTCCATGCCGCCATGACCGGCGTTTTCAGCTTCCTTTCCCCATCGCTGCCAATCCGGATGATCATATTTATCCAGGTAGGGTTGAGCAGATTCCCAGGCATCCTCTTTCGCACTGACTCCTTCTATATATAAAGAGTGATTAACATCCATCCAGATTCCGCGGGTGCCCTGTACGCGGAACCCAAGCGAATAAGGGCGCGGCAAATTTGTATCATGCTGCAGGAATATGGTTTCTCCGTTGGCACATCGGATCTGGGTCGTCACGATGTCACCGAGTTTGAATTCCACTTTCGCATTCGGATGATCCGGGCCACCTTTCTTCACGATGTACTCATGCAATCCGCGTGATTTGGTTGCAAACGAACTCAGCGATACAAACCGGTTTCCGTAGTTAATATTCAGCATTTCTGCAACCGGGCCAATCCCATGCGTCGGGTACAGATCACCGTTCCGATGCACGCTATGATTGGTACGCCAGCGGGCTTCTGAAAAACCCTTCTCGCCAAATTCAGCACCGCTATTATAAGGTGTTTTTCCGTCATTGAATTTTACGCCGCGCAGATCATGCTGATATCCGCATTGCATGTGTATAAGCTCTCCAAATATTCCCTGTCTGACCATTTGCAGAATGGCCATTATATCCCGGCGATAACAGACATTCTCCATCATCATTACGTTTGCACTACCCGCCGCTGCTGCATTCACCACGTTCCAGTGATCTTGTAATGTGATGCCGAGCACTACTTCTGTTCCTATATATTTAATGCCGGCTGAAATGCCATCAAGGATCATCGGCGTATGCCATTCCCACGGGGTTGCAATCAGGATCGCCTGCAGGTCTTTTTCTTCCAATAGTTTTCGATATGCATGCGGATCGCCCGTAAATATTTTTGGCATCGGCCTGCCGGATTTTGTAACCAGCTCCCGGGCGGACTGCAACATACGTTCATCAATATCACAGATCGCTACAACATCCACATCGGGTCTCTGCAAGGCATTCCACAAATGATTTTGTCCCCGGAGTCCTGTTCCGATAATGCCCAGCCGGACTTTTGTAACCGGAGTCCTGGAAAATAACGGTGATGGATGAAAGAGGCTTATGCCAGCACCTGCGATGGAAATGTTTTTTACGAAGTCCCTGCGTTTCATATTGAATTTTTTAGTTGACAGTTGACGGTTGACGGCCTGCCCCGCGGAATGCGGGGTTGACGGCCTGCCCCGCGGAATGCGGGGTTGACGGTTGACCCCGCACGTGCGGGGACGGTTGATAAATTATTTTCGGGAAGAAAATTATGCATTTATATTAACCTGCTGAAATACCCTTTGGGTATGAACCTTTTTGGCTTTACGCTTTACGCCTTACGCTTTACGCCTTACGCTTTACGCCTTAAGCTTATAATTGTACTAACTGATTCTTTATCGCATAAAGGACCAGTCCAACCCGGTTAGAGACGTTGAATTTTTTGAAGAGAGATTCGCGGTAGCCGTCCACCGTGCGTTCGCTGACGAACATATCACCGGCAATCTGCTGATAGTTTTTTTCACTGCAGGCGTGTTTGAGAAATTCCATTTCACGATCCGTCAGATGGGGAAATGCATTGGCAGAATCTCCGCCGGACTGGTGAATCGACTGGATTACTTTTCTCGTAAGCATTTCATTATAATAATATCCTTTGGCAAGTATTTCTTCAAACGCTACCTGTAATTCCTTTGGATCGGCATCTTTAAGAATATATCCTCTGGCGCCCTGCTGGATCATTTTTATAATCGTGACATCATTATCCATAGTGCTCAGAGCGAGCACTTTTATAGCGGGGTGGTTCGCATGCAGCCAGGCAGCGGTTGCATAACCGTCCATGACCGGCATATGAATATCCAATAAAACGATGTCAGGTAAATGTTCAGGGTCCAGCTGATCAATAAATTCCCGGCCATTACCTACGTCCAGTAAGACTTTGTATCCGGGAAATAAATCAATCAATACCGCCAACCCTTTCCGGAACATGGTATGATCATCAACCAGCGCGATATATTTCAGGTCAGACATACGTTCAATTTTGTTTCAGATCAACCATTGATTTTATTCCCAGACAATTATGCCGGGGAATCGTTTCATTATGCGTTAAGCTTTAAGCTTTAAGCTTTCACGCATACGCCATTTGAATCTGAAGTGTGGTTCCTTCACCCGGTTTACTCATGATATCCGCTTTACCACCCATCAGCGTTGCCCTGCGCAGGATATTCTGAAGTCCCAGACCCTCATGTTTTTTTAATTCTGCTTCGGGGTTAAACCCGATGCCGTTGTCGAAAATTGAAATAAACATACAATCGTCCAGGTACCTGATCGAAACTTTTACCTCGGAAGCACCCGCGTGTTTAATGATATTTTGCAGTCCTTCCTGAACAATCCGAAATGTGATGAGCTTATGCTGATCCGGAATATTTTTTTCTGTACCCTTCACATCGGAACTTACTTTGATCAGACCGCTGCGGTTGATCCGGCGTATTTCCTGTGTAATACTATCCTGCAGACTCAGTTTTTGTAATCTTTCACTGCTCAGACTTTTGGCTATATCCCGTAGTTCAGTCATCGCCAGGCTGATACTTTCTTTCACATTGGTCAGCAGTTCTCCTTCCACAGATTGTTTTTGTTCCATAATACTCAGCTGCACTTTGGCCAGGCTCAGGATCTGCCCCACATTATCGTGAATTTCCTGGCTGATCATGTCAAATGTTTGTTCCTGTATTTCCAATTTGGATTCAAGTAATTGTTTGTCGTAAGCAGCGCGCATGAGTTGTTGTTCTTTGCTCATTTGTCCTTTTTTATTATTATAATAAAACAGCATGACAAGAAACAGCACGCCCAGGAAAAGCAGAATTACGATAACTGCTATAATGGTGAAGATGACCTGGATCTTTGCGTCCTGCATAATGTAAATGCGTAACTATATCCTCCGTAAACAATAGCGTTTACGGATGGTAAAATGGCATGGTATAAGGTTATATTGGCAATTTCTATTTTGTTGATCAGGATATAAGACTGAAGTCCAAGTACTACCAGAGTGATCAAACCGGATAGTAAATTCAGTGAATTGATCCAGAAATATGGCTCCCGCATAAAATTCAGTTCCTCCTGGTCAAACACCGTCAAACGCACAAGACAAAGGCTCGAAAAAACAATAATCATAATATCCACAAGACCCAGGGAATAGGAATTGAATCGTATGGTTCCCTGTATAAACGCAAAATTTATACACATCAGCACCATGCATAAAATGCATATAATATAAAAGATGACGGATTCCTTCCTGGTTAAAAATAACATTTTGCCTGCTAAGTAGAAAAATAAGGGTGTTGATATCAGGAGATACAAATTATATACGCGATAATTGGAGGTCCATCCGAAAGCGCGATAATTTCCTGCAATCAGTTCGGTTGCATTCACTATTATCAGCAACGGAATAAATGCAATGAGAGAACAGGATTTTAATCCTTTCCAGCAATAAATAGCTGTAATAAGACTCAGGATCTGGAAATATTCGAACCAGGCAATTTGCATAGTTTATGGTTGAAGCCCGCCAAAATCATAAGCGCCACCGCCTCCGGATGGTGTTCCTCCTGCTATATTCGCCTGTGGCTGCAGTGTTAAGCCGGAAGAAACATCATAAGGAACTAAAAATATCGCGATCCGGTTATTTTTTTTGATCCTTTCAGCCGGATCAGGCTCATAGCGGTTCAGAAAGGTCATATCGTATGCACCAAATACAATCCGGATAGAGAAAGTTTTTCCTGCCTGCGCATAAGCGGCCGCAGTGGCATTGAGCCAGTTACTTAAATCCGTTCCGCTGAATGACTCACCCGTTGTCATTTGGGACGTTGTAGTGATTGTTGAAGTGAAGGGCTGTCCACCCGGCTGGATTGAAAATCCGTGATCTGTCATCAACTTGATGTAATTCTTCAGGCAGCTCTGGATCGAATCCAGGTTAACTATTCTCCCTGTATCCGCACGGATTTGTTTTTGCGTGATGTCAGAACGGTTGGACGAAATTTTGACTGAAGTTTTGTCTATGTTTTTAAAGGAGAAAAGAAAAGAAGCAAAGAAAAGGATTGTACAATGGATCGAAGGTTTATGCATCATATGATTGGTTTTATTTCTGAAAATACACAGAATCCGGATGTGTCGTACACTTGCGGAAAGAAACGGGATTTATCCCGCAGACACCGGGAAAAATACCCTCATCAGAATCCTGTTTTATCCCCTTTTTAGCGGTTGTACCTGATCGTAAGTTTGTTTCTGAGGCTCTGTATTAAGAAAAACTTTATAACCATTACTTTATCCTTATCTGTATTTCGTGGAAACGGTTTAGATTTTATCTCGTGGACTAGCAATCGTCAGGGTCTCCTTGTTCTCAGGGAGGCCTTTTTATTTAATTTTGGCGGAATTGCTTCAGGTATGAATTTTTCCGAAATAGCGGGTAGTCTGGGCGTAGCTATCCTCTTGCTTGCCTTCCTGCTTAATATGCTGAAAATCATCAAAACAGAGAGCCTGCCTTATCTTTTACTCAATTTTATCGGTGCAGGCATTGCCTGTTTTGCCAGCTGGCTGATTCCGTATTTCCCATTTGTAATTCTGGAGGGCGTTTGGGCTTTTGTTTCTTTGGTTTCTCTGTTGAGATTTTTTTATCGTTGACCCCCGCATTCGGCGGGGCAGGCGTTGACCGGTGACCGGATAGGTTGACGGTTGACGGTTGACGGTTGGCGGCTTGCCCCGCGCAATGCGGGGTTGGCGGCTTGCCCCGCGCAATGCGGGGTTGGCTATTGCATTACGCTTTATGCTTTCAGCTTTACGCTTAAAAAAGACTCAGCTGTTGCTTCTTGCTATATATGATTTTTGGGAGAAGTATGCGCAATGGATGTTCTTTGAGCGCGATTTCATAAACGGGTGATTCGCGGTATCTGCTGGCAATGACAACCTGCGTATCATAAGGAGCCGATGAAAACAATGACTCGACCAGTTCAGGCGAATTATTTTCTTTGGAAAGATGGGAGAGCAGAAGATGAGTCATAAACGCGGGACGGTGATTTAAGTACAGATCCAGGGCTTGCCTGTTTGATAAATGTCCGTTCCCGCCCCGGATTCTGTTTTTCAGATAGGCAGGGTAACGACCCTTCTCCAGCATATCCTCATCATAATTTGATTCCAGGAATGCGGCATGGCATTGTCTGAAATAATGAATCAGCCGTTCACATGGCGCTCCAATATCCGTAAAGACACCGATATTGGTTTTGGCCGCGCTGACGACAAAACTATGCGGATCGCATGCGTCGTGTTTTTTCTGAAAGGCGGTTATACTGAGTCCTCCTATTTGTATCGGCTGTTGTTCTGTGAAGTGATATGTAAATTTTCTGATTTTCCAGAAACCAGCTTCTTTCAGGGTCGTCTGGCTAACGTACACAGGAATCTGGTATTTCGTCACCAGCTGGTTAGCGCCCAGTATATGATCACTATGCTCATGGGAAATAAAAATGGCCTTTACACGGCTCATATTCAGCCCCAGCCTCTTCATTCTGGTTTCCGTTTCCCGGCAGGATAATCCCGCGTCTACAAAAATAGCCTCGTCACCATTACCAATATAATAGCAGTTTCCGTTACTTCCTGAATTCAGTGAGGCAATGAATAGAGACATAATCAGCTGCGAAATTAACTGTCTCCCGCTAATTAAAGAACAGTTGGGGATATAAAAACAATAACCTGTAATTATTTTTTTAAGAAAAATAAAATAAAACCGAATGTTACGCCGACCTGCCCAATCCAGAAGATAAACATCCATTTTATATTATCCGCCCTAAGGTTGGCTAAATCTTCCTTGGTCGCTAAAATGGTTGATTTGCTATTAAATTCATCTCTGATCTTTTCTTCCATATATGTAGTAAGATTTTCGGCTGCTTCGCTGCCCATTTTTACCGAAAGAAGGTCATATAATTTCGCAATAGATACCGTTATCATCTAAAGCTGTTCAATACAAAAATAATAATCTAAAATACAAGAACAATACAACTAAAGTGGTACAAATAAAGGAAAACTAATTCCCGTAAACTATAAACTTTTCAGGATCGAGCTCTCTATTTCCTTTCAGCACAAAAAATATAATCGATTTATAATCGTCGCGAATCAATTTTCGCTGCCCGATCAAATCTCCTTTGTTTACAAACTCTCCGGGATTTACTGTTACGCTGTCCATTTGAGCGTATGCAAAACTGGTATCGTTTTGTATGATCACGATCGCCCAGTCTGAACCTACTTTGAATACGCTTTGAACTTTGCCGTCGGAACAGGATCTCACTTTGAAATTGTTTGAAGGCTGTATGAATATTCCCCTATGTGCCGGTGCGGATTTTTCTTTTAAGGTCAGAATCGTTCCGCAACTGATGGGTAATCGCATGGTATCGCACGCCGTATGCATATTTAGTAAAGCCGTTAAAATGATACCCGCCACCATCATTAAAAATAATAAAAAAAGGCTGCTAAATTTTACTGAACAGCCTGCTACAATTTGTATTGTGTGGTTTTCGGATGAAATTGTTTCCAGCTATGCCAGAATTCCTGGTAAGCGGTCAGTGTTTCCAGCTGATTGTCTTTAAGGGGTCCACTGACACAATAACCATTCAGGTTCCATATAGAATGTGTATTTGTATCTGTCAGTTGACTCAACGATTTATCCATAGAGAAGTATAATGTCTGACCGTGCAATGCCCGGCTAAATGCATGAAAACTGCTGGTATCATTTTCAAGCACCAGTAGTATGGGTTGTCTGCCGATGGTATCTTCTATAATATCATCTTTCAATAAGTCATTCCAGTCATACACTTTCTCAAATCCGTTTGTTTTTATTCCAACTACCCATGATTTCATTTTCCAGGAAGCGGAATCCCTTCTTTCCAGATGGCCCTTGATTGTACCCTTGTCGAAATTGGCGAGGTCGTGATAGTCATCTTTAAAATTACTGTCGGGTTGTAAAATGGTTGAGTTCGGATGCAACCGCATCCAGGAAGCCAGCGACGCCTGGTGAGAAGGAATTTCCTCCAGGTGTGACCCTTTTAACGGACCGGCGATTGCCACACCGGTAGCCTGTTGCCACCAGCTTCTGGTGGTTTCATCTTCAAACATGGCATTAAAGTGATCCATTCCCACGAGTCTGAATTTTTCAAGCTTTCCATATACGACGGGAGAATACACACGCCCCGTGCGACAGACCGTACAGTAAGTAATCATCACGGGTATATTGCCCACGGTATCTTTTACCTGGTGATGATAGCCGATGATCTGGATGGGGTAGGCCCTGGATTCTCCATGAATATCAATTCCGATGACGAGTTTATTACTGTCAACGGTATTTGTGGAAATAGTCGCGAAGTTTTTAATAGATGGCTGGTAAAACATCTTGTCGGCTTCGAACCTGAAATTGAAAAAGAAGAAAAGAATTCCGTAGATGATAACGACCAGTGAAAGAAGGATTTTTGGAAACAGTTTCCTGCCGGTAAACACCCGGTACGCTGGTTTCGCAACAAGTGCCAGTCCGATGATCCGGAGGAACCATTTATATTTTTCAATATTAAAAGCCCAGTCGATCGTATTTGATTGCTGACTTCCCGGGAAGGGCATGATATAATAAACGCGCAATATTTCTGTGGCTATTAACAGAAGTATGCCAATTATTAAAAATAGTCGCGACATGACAACGTGTTTTGGAAAAAAACAGGAAGCTAAACGATGGAAATATAGGAATTATCCGAATATTCCGAATTTTCCTGTTTTTATTTCACTTTTTAGTTGATTTTTTATTCAGGAACTTCAGAACTTTAATGAGTAAGGCCCTCGTTCACCACATCGAAAATTTTTAACTTTAGTCATATGGAAATAAGTCCAGCTGCAGGCAAACCCGCCGATCCATCGATTCTCACGAATATTCCACGTTTAATCACCGCCTATTTTTCCCAGCAGCCGGATGTTTCAGTTCCGGCGCAGAAAGTGGCTTTTGGAACTTCCGGTCACCGTGGTTCATCGCTGACAAACTCATTTAATGAATGGCATATTCTGGCCATCACCCAGGCCATTTGCATGTACAGAAAACAGAATAAAATCGAAGGGCCGCTTTTTCTGGGCATCGATACCCATGCATTATCCGAACCCGCGGCGGTAACCACACTGGAGGTTTTAGCGGGAAATGAAGTGGAAGTAATGATCGCTGCCGATAACGAATATACACCCACACCTGCCGTATCACAGGCGATCCTGACTTATAATAAAGGCAGGACGGAGGGACTGGCAGATGGTATCGTGATTACTCCTTCACATAATCCGCCCGACGACGGCGGCTTCAAATATAATGCAACCCATGGAGGACCGGCCGGAACCGAAATCACTTCGTGGGTGGAGAAGACGGCGAATGAAATACTGGAAAACAAACTCAAAGCGGTTATCCGTATGCGTTATGAAAAGGCGCTTCGGGTTGGTACTACGCACCGGTTTGATTATCTCAATCATTACGTGGATGATTTAAAAAATGTGATCAACCTGGACATCATCAGGGATTCGAAAATCAACATTGGAGCGGATCCATTAGGCGGAGCCGGCGTTCATTATTGGGGGCCTATCGCTGAAAAATATAAATTAAATCTTCATGTTGTGAGTGATATCGTAGATCCGACATTCCGGTTTATGTCAGTGGACTGGGATGGCAAGATCCGGATGGACCCTTCCTCCAGCTATGCGATGCAACGATTGATAGGTATGAAGGACCGATACGATATTTCAGTTGCCTGTGATACCGATCACGATCGTCACAGTGTGGTTACAAAAAGTGTGGGGTTGGTGCCACCGAATCATTATCTGACGGTCTGTATTTTTTATCTGCTGCAAAATCGCCCTGCATGGAAAAAGGATATTGCCATCGGCAAAACACTGGTGAGCAGCCGCATGATTGACCGTGTTACCAAAAAACTGGGACATCCGCTATATGAGGTACCGGTCGGATTCAAATGGTTTGTAGATGGCCTTTTAGACGGATCCCTTGGCTTTGTGGGTGAGGAAAGTGCGGGTGCCAGTTTTTGCCGGAAGAACGGCGAAGTCTGGACGACTGACAAGGACGGATTTATTCCTGCGTTGCTTGCAGCTGAAATGACAGCCGTTCTCGGCAGGGATCCGGGAGAAATTTATAAATCACTGGCCGATGAACTCGGTCATTCTACATACGATCGTGTGGAAGCGCCTGCTAATCCCGAGCAGAAAGCGAAACTCTCCAAGTTGAATCCCGATGATATTAAACAAAAAACCATGGCCGGAGAGCCCATCACCGCCGTTCTTACCAAGGCACCCGGAAACGGAGCCTCTATCGGCGGCCTGAAACTGGAAACAGAAAACGGATGGATCGCAGCACGGCCTTCCGGCACAGAGAATATTTATAAAATTTATGCCGAAAGTTTTCGCGGACGCGACCACCTGAACCTCATGTTACAGGAAGCCCAACAAATTGTGGACAAAGCGCTGAAGTAATGGTCAATTGTTAATTGTTAATTGTTAATTGGATAGTTCAACAGTTGATCATTGACAATTGACAATTGACAATTAACAATTGACAATTAAAGCATGAAATATCTAAAAGTCCTCTACGTTCAGGTTCTTATAGGCATAACCCTCGGTGTCATATGCGGCTGGCTTTTTCCGTCCTTTGCTCCGACAGCAAAACTGATCAGCGATACATTTATCAATATGATCCGGATGATTATTGCACCGGTGATTTTTTGCAGTATCGTTACCGGAATAGCAGGTGCGGGAAGTATGAAGAAAGTGGGCAGGGTGGGCATCAAGGCCTTGGTTTATTTTGAAATCGTATCCTCATTCGCGCTTGTGATCGGTCTGGTTGTTGCCAATCTGATCAAACCCGGAGCAGGTATAACACATGGCGCTACCGAAACTGCTCAGGTGAGCGAAATAGCCAAACAGGCTGAAACATTCAACTGGGGAGATTTCATTTCGCATATTGTGCCTTCCAATATCATTGAATCCTTTGCGAAGGGAGATATTCTCCAGATTTTATTTTTCAGCATTCTGTTTGCAGTCGGATTGAAACAATTAGGTCCTTCCGGTAAAAATATAATTGAGGGACTGAATAAAATCAATGCGGTCGTTTTCAATATTTTGAAAATGGTCATGAAACTCAGTCCCATAGGTGCTTTCGGTGGTATGGCTTTTACGATTGGGAAATTTGGTTTCGTTACGCTTTTTGTATTGGGTAAACTGATGCTTTGTTTTTACCTGACCAGCCTGCTCTTTATATTTATCGTCCTCAATGCGATCTGCCGTTATTATAAATTTAGTTTTTGGAGGCTGCTTACATATATAAGGGATGAAATCCTGATTGTATTTGGCGCCAGCAGTAGTGAAGCGGGATTACCTTCACTGATGCAAAAGCTGGAAGCGGCGGGCTGTGAAAAAGAAGTCGTTGGTCTGGTCGTTCCGACGGGTTATAGTTTTAATCTCGACGGCACGACAATTTACCTGAGCATGAGTGTGATTTTTTTAGCACAGGTTTTTAATGTTGATTTAGACCTGGGTCAGCAACTGGTTATCATTGGTATTCTGCTCATCACGAGTAAGGGCGCAGCAGGCGTTACCGGAAGCGGGTTTATTGTCCTGGCATCCACGCTGACGGCGATGAAAGTTATACCGCTGGAGGGCCTGGCACTGCTGATAGGCGTTGACCGGTTTATGAGTGAGGGCAGGGCCCTGATCAATTTTATTGGTAATGCAGTGGCTACGGTTGTCATCTCCAAATCCGAGAAAGCGATTGATGAAATTTTATATCAGCGTATTGTTGAAAATGCTTAAGATGTGAGATCTCCCGACTGTGCACAGGCTGTACTTATCACAGTAAACTTTACAACGTAAAAAATTACTAATATGTTATCGGATAAAAAACTTAGAGCTTTCGTTCCGACCACAAAACCGGACAAAGCAAAATCGTTTTACAAGGATGTCTTAGGACTAATATTATTATCTGAAGATAATTATGCTTTAGAGTTTGACGCTAAAGGAACTTTATTAAGAGTAACAACTGTTAAAGATTTACAGCCACAACAATTTACGGTTCTGGGCTGGGGAGTCGACGACATCGGTTCGACAATTAAATTATTAAATGACAAAGGTGTTTTTTGTGAAAAGTATGACTTTATTAAACAAGATGAATTGGGCGTTTGGACTGCACCTGGTGGTTCAAAAGTTGCCTGGTTTAAAGACCCGGACGGAAATATTCTCTCACTAACAGAGTAGTATTTTATACTTACATTTTTTTTTGGACACTTACGTTCACTTAAAAAATTGATCCTTCATGTTTGCAACTTCAAACTTTGTGACAGTTGTTATTTAGAAATTATCGGCCGAATAATGAATTCCGGCCGCAGACCGGATGCGATCCATCGTTTCCATGATCAGCAAAGAATCATCGTGGCTCATGACGGGACTTTCTATCAATCCTTTCCTCAGGCATTCACCCACATGCCTGGCTTCATATTGATAGCCTGATCCGTCCTCTTTATGAACAGGGATTATTTCCCTGCTGTCTTCTCGTCCTTTATATAATTCTATAGTGGCGCTCGGAGCATAAAAGCGTGCGGTCAGTCGTATACGGCTTTGAGTGCCGCTGATGTCTGCATCGGTTCCAAGGTTTGACAATAAGGATGAAAAAATCTGCGCCATGGCGCCGCTCTTATATTTGAAAAGGCTTGCGCATTGTTCATCAACTCCCTGCGGAGTGGCTGTCATGGATGCTTCAATCGTATCAGGCCTGCCCAAAATTGAAAGAACCAGGAACACATTGTAGATACCAATATCCAACAGGCTGCCTCCTCCGAGTGCCGGATCATAAAGTCGCGGTGGTACGGGCGGCTGAGGAATGAAACCGAAATTAACCAGTATGCTTTTGATTTCCCCCAATACACCGGCGGCGATGAGTTCCTGTAGCTTTTGGTACTGGGGAAGAAATTTCGACCACAATGCTTCCATCAGGAAAACTTTTTTGTTACGGGAAACCGCTACCATTTCTTTTGCCTGCCGTAGATTGATCGCGAAAGCTTTTTCACATAACACCGCTTTTTGATGATTCAGACAAAGCAGCGTATGTTCATGATGCAGGGCATGTGGTGAAGCAATATAGATCACATCCACATCCGGATTGGACACCAGATCATCATAACTACCGTGCACATGCCGGGCAGGAAACTCTTTTGCAAACGCACGTGCATCTTCCATGCGCCGGGCGGCAACTGCAGAAAGTTCTGCTCCCTCAACCAGGGCCAGGTCGGAGGCGAATTTTCTTGCTATCCGGCCACAACCCAAAATTCCCCAGCGAATGGTTTCCATTTAATATTTTCTACAATTTAAGTATTTCAAAAATATTTGCTCTTGAGAATTACTCATCGGCTTTTAAGCGTAATGCGTAAGGCGTAAAGCGTAAAGCGTATGGCGTAAAGCGAAGGCGAAGGCTAAGGCTAAGGCGAAGGCGAAGGCGAAGGCTAAGGCTAAGGCGAAGGTGAAGGCGAAGGCTAAGGCGAAGGTGAAGGCGGAGGCGAAGGCTAAGGCACAAGAGCCCAAAGCCCAAAACCAATACAGTAGTAATGTGATTCTGTGATGCGATGATCTTGTAAGGTGATGAATTACTTTCTTTAGTTTTAGGCTTTGGGCTTTAGGCTTTTTTATGTCAAACTGGAAAGACAAGGAAGTATATAAAACGATTCAACTGGCGATACCTATTATCATGGGGGAGCTGGCACAGATGAGTCTGCATCTGATTGACACGGCCATGGTCGGAGCGATCAGTTATAAACACCTCGCGGCAGCATCGCTGGTGATGACGGCAGCCAACATCCCATTTGTAATTGGCATCGGAATGACCATTTCGGTTTCCCAATTGGTATCCATGGCAAACGGACGACGTGACCAGCAGCTGATTTCTCATTACCTTTTTAACGGCTTTCTGCTGTGTACTTTTTTTGCGCTGGTCATCTCCGGAGGGCTTGTATTCGGAAGAAATATATTAAGACACCTGCATCAGGATCCACAGGTGGTTGAACTGGCACTCCCTTTTATGACGCTGGTGGGACTTTCGATTATCCCCATGCTTCTGTTTATGACCCTGAAGCAATTTACTGACGGTCTTGAGTACACGAAAACGGCTATGATGCTGTCGGTCGCAGCTATGCCCATCAATATATTTCTGAACTGGCTGCTCATTTATGGCCATTGGGGATTTCCCAGGCTTGAGCTGGTGGGCGCGGGGTATGCGACACTGATCACACGAACGGTGATTTTTGTTGTGCTCGCCCTGATCGTTTTAAAACATAAAACGTTCCGGCGATTTATCGCCGTCAGCGAAAGCCAGTGGAGATACAGTTTAAAAACCATCCGTGAGCTACTGCGTATCGGAATTCCCAGTAGTATACAACTCGGCGTTGAAGTGTGTGCCTTTGCCGTGTCGGGAATTATTATCGGAACGATTAGTGCTGTTTCGCAGGCTGCTCATCAGATCGCCCTGAGCTGCGCGGCTTTTACTTTTATGGTTTCCATGGGACTCAGTCAGGCGGGATCCATCCGCGTCAGTAATGCATTTGGAAGATCAGACTGGAATAAAATTCGCGTGATCGGGAAGACAACTCTTGTGACGGCCTTGTTATATGGAAGTTTCTGCGGACTTATTTTTATCATTTTCCGATGGCAGCTTCCATTGATTTTTAATGAGAATCCGGAAGTGGTCAGTTTGTCGGCTCTGCTATTATTATTCGCAGCTGTGTTTCAGATTTCTGATGCGACACAAGCCACGGGTGCCGGATTGCTGCGCGGTATCAAAGACGTACAAATTCCAACAATTCTGATTACGATCGCCTATTGGGTGATAGGTCTTCCCTTTGGGTGGGTGTTTGCATTCCATTATCATATGGGAGCAGCCGGCATGTGGCTCGGATTAATTGTAGGACTTACATTGGCTTCCATTTTTCTTAGTGCAAGGTTTATGAGCAGAGTTAGAAAGGCCTGAGGCTTGAGGCTGGAGGCTGGAGGCGGGAGGCGGGGGTGAGTATTTAAAACCTGCAATTCATTATTTTTACGCCTTACGCCTTACGCCTTCCGCTTTACGCCTTACGCTACGCCTCCAGCCTCCTGCCTCCAGCCTGCTGCCTCAAGCTAATTGTTCAAATCCAAGCGTGAGATCCGCGATCAGGTCGTCGATGTATTCGACGCCGACGGACAGTCTTACCAAATTCGCCGGGCTCCTGGGCGAATTTCCCTCTGCGGAACGACGATGTTCTATGAGGCTTTCCACACCACCGAGACTTGTGGCATGCTTAAATAACTTCATACCGCTGGCAAAAGCCACTGCCTGTTTTTCGCCGCCTTTGATACCTATCGAAATCATAGAACCAAATAGTCCATTCATTTGTCTCTTCGCGATATCATGTCCCGGATGGTCCGGCAGTCCGGGATAATAAATTTGTTCAACCTGGGGTTTTGTTTTTAAAAAATCAGCAATTACTGATGCGTTTTGAATTTGTCGACTGAGTCGCAGCGAAAGTGTCGAAAGACTTCGATTTAACAGCCAGCAGTCAAAGGGTGAAGGTACCGAGCCACCGATTACCTGATATTCGCGTATCCGTGCAGCTAATTCGCTTTTCTTATTTATAATAATACAACCCCCCAGCACGTCAGAATGGCCACCGAAAAACTTGGTGGATGAATGGAAGACCAGATCGGCGCCCAGTTCAAAAGGTCTTTGAATCAGTGGCGTGGTCCACGTATTATCACAGCCAACCAGGATATCTTTTGATTTTGCGATTTTGCAAACGGCCGCTATATCCGTTATTTTCAACATCGGATTGGATGGCGTTTCGATGATCATCAGCCGGGTATTTTTTTTGATGGCTTTTTCAATCGCTCCTGTGTCTGACATATCAACTTCTGTATAACTAATATTCCATTTGGGCATCATGGATTTTATGAGATGTGCGATTCCATGATAACAATCATCCGGAATGATCAGATGCGTTTCCGGTTCCAGTACGGTTTGGGCAAGTGCCATGGCGGCCGCCATGCCTGAGGGAAATGCGAATGCTTCTTCACCACCTTCCAGCAATGCAAGTTTGGTTTCCAGCTGCCGCCGGTTTGGATTATCCCAACGTGTATATACATAACCTTTTCCACCAATATTGCCTGCTTCATCGCGCTCAAACGTGGTAGTAACATGAATCGGACTCATCACAGAACCAATCTGGTCATCGGGTCGGCCGCCGTGAATGGAGAGTGTATCAAAATGCATTGATTGATTTTTTTCAAAGATACGGGCTTCGTAGTGTGGCGAATATGAGAAAAGTGAAAAATGCAGGAATTCGAAATGGAACTTGAAAATGACAATGAACTAATGTGTTTTCACATTATCATTTCCGCATTAAACTTCCAATTTACCACATTCCTCACTTTTCTCATATTCGCCACACTACGAAGTCAGGCTTTACGCTTTTGTATGCTCCGGAAGACTGATCACAAACATAGAACCTTTGCCAGGTGTACTTTCCGCCTTGATTTCACCACGATGAAGTTCAACAATTTTTTTGCATATCGACAAGCCGATGCCGGTTCCTTCAATCTGATGGTAGCTGTGCAGTCTTTTAAATACGACAAAAATATCTTCGGCGAATTTCTGATCAAAGCCGATACCATTGTCACGGATCATGATTTTATACATTCGCGATACGCCCGGAGGTAAATCTGAATGTTGCCCGGAGTCAACGCTTTCACTCCAGATCTGGATCGCCGGATAAATTCCCGGACTGGCGAATTTGATAGAATTGCTGATCAGGTTTTGAAAAAGCTGTCTCATTTGCGTCGGAATCACCACCAGACTCGGCAGAGGTTCCAGATTAATTGTGGCATTTGTCTTTTTTATTTCTATTTCCAGATCAGACATCACTTCTGAAAGCAGTTCATTCAAATTACACATTTCAAACTGATCGACCGTTTGAATATGACGCGAATAGGCCAGGAGATCGTTGATAAGAACCTGCATGCGACCCGTCGCTTTTTTTATTTTGTCCAGATGTCCGCGAAGGGTTCCCACATCAGCTGTTTCGAGACTGCTACTTATTAAATCGTTAAATATTAATATTTTTCTCAAAGGTTCCTGCAGGTCATGGGAAGCGACAAACGCAAAGCGGTCCAGCTCATGATTTATCTGTTGTAATTCTTCATTGTTTTTAACCAGCTGTTGATTTAGCAGGTTTATACGTTCTTCTGAAATCCTTCTTTCTGCAATTTCAGATTCGAGATCAGAATTGGTAGACCGGAGTTTTTCTTCCTGAATAATCAGCTCTTTGGTCTTATGATACAATTCCACAAACACACCCACTTTAAATCTTAGGAGCGCCGGATCCACCGGTTTGTGGATGTAATCAACACCACCCATTTTAAACCCCTTAAACATGAGGTCCTCACCATAGCGATGGGCTGTAATGAAAATAATAGGAATGTGTTTTAATCTGTCCCTTTCATAAATAAGGTTGGCCGTTTCAAGGCCGTTCATCTGTGGCATCTGAACATCCATTAAAATCAGGGAAAAATCCTGGTCCTTTAAGAGAAGCTTCAATGCCGCCATTCCTGAATTGGCTTTGAAAATATGATACCCTTCTTTCTCAAGAATGCTTTCAATAGACAGAAGGTTGTCTTCCCGGTCGTCTACAACGAGAATTTTCGCATCGTATGCAGACCGGCTCGCCCTGACTGGAATTTCAGACTCAATTGTTTTCATCTGGATTTATTTGTAAAGCCACACGCGCATCAGGGATAATAACTGATCAATTTTTACCGGTTTTGTAATATAGTCAGAGGCGCCCGCATCAATACATTTTTCACGGTCACCCTTCATGGCCTTTGCAGTTACGGCAATTATCGGTAGATTATTGTTTTTGTGTTCTCTCCTGATTTTCTGCGTTGTTTCGTAACCGTCCATGGCCGGCATCATAATATCCATCAGCAACATGTCTACGTGCTTCCCTTCACTTAATATATCGATGGCTTCCTGTCCACTTTCAGCAGTCACAACTTTCATGTTATATCTTTCAAATGCTGTGGTGAGGGCAAAAAGATTCCTGACATCATCATCCACAATAAGCACGGTCTTATTCGTTAAAATATCTTCCCTGGATCTTAAGTTTTCGATGATTTTTTGTTGTTCAGGCAGGAGATCCTTATGATTCAGATGCAGGTGCATGACGACTTCTTCAAATAAGAGGTCCATCGAATTCAGATCTTTCAGCAATATCCTGTTTGCATATTGCTTCAGCTGGGTTTTCTCCCTCGAAGTGAAATCCCTGGCTGAATAAATGAGAATGGGTGTTATCTGGGCCTTTTTAATCTCATTTATTTCAATAATGATTTCCATTCCCGGAATATCAGGCAGCATATAGTCCACGATAACGCAGTCATAGGCATTTTCCCTGATCAGCCGCAGACCTTCCTGACCGGTCGATGCAATCTGAACTTCTACCAGTCCTTTATTCTCCAACAGGTTTGCAATCGTGGAGGATTCTATTTCATTATCCTCTATCAGTAAAAGTTTTTTTGGATGCTGACTCTGATAGTTCTGTATATCATCAAACAATATATTCAGCGCCTCATTCTTTACGGGTTTCAGGCTGAAACTTCTGGCGCCTCTTTGCATACCCAGTAATTTGTTTTCTTCCCCTGATATCAGGTGCACTGGAATATGTCTGAAGTTGATATCGTTTTTGAACAGGTCGAGGATACGCCATCCACTGGCATCCGGTAATTTAACGTCGAGCGTTACGGAAACCGGATCAAATTTATTGACCAGTGTGAAGACTTCAGAAAAACCGGTTGCCACCACAGCTTTCATGTTTCTCTCGTGCGCCTTTTCAATGATAATTCTTGCAAAACGAATATCATCTTCGATGATCAGCACGACCTTATCGTTATCGTTGATTATGTTCCTGTCGTCCCCTGTTTCATTTATGATTTCACTGATCACATCCAGTTCTCTGGTCTCCGGAAGTTTTACTGTCGGAACAGACTGAATGGCGGATTCGTCACTATCCTGGGTAAGCAATTTGTATTCGCTGATCGTCAGGCTGCTTTGTTTTTCTTTCTTAACATGGGTGGGATTGTATTCCAATGGCAGAAACAAAGTGAACCGGCTTCCATGATCCACTTCACTTTCCAGTTCAATCGAACCACCGAGCAAATCTGCTAACCCGCGACTGATAGAAAGGCCAAGCCCGGTACCACCATATTTACGGCTGGTGGATCCTTCCGCCTGTTGAAATGCTTCAAAAATGATATTTTGTTTGTCCCTGGAAATACCAATGCCGGTGTCCCTGATTTCAAAAGCAACTACTTTTTTTGCATTGTCCAGACTGGTGGTTGTTTGTTTCCAGTTTCTTTTTGCTTCATAAATATGGAGCCGCACTTCTCCTTTTTCTGTGAACTTGAAGGCATTTGAAAGCAGATTTTTCAATATCTGATTAAGTCTTTGTATATCGGTTTCCAGACTGTCAGGCAGGGTTTCATCCAGGTCAATGACAAAACGCAGATTTTTACTTTCTGACACATGTTTGAATGTGGTTTCAACAAAGGAAGTAATCTCATTGAGTTTAACCTTGATGAAGTCTGTCGAAATATATCCGGATTCGATTTTTGAAAGGTCAAGGATGTCGTTGATCAGCTGGATCAGGTCGTCGCCACAGCTATGGATGGTTTTTGCATAACGAACCTGTTTTTCAGACAGATTGCCTTCTCTGTTTTCAAATAACTGCTGTGCAAGAATGAGCAGCGAATTCAGCGGAGTCCTCAGCTCATGGGACATATTCGCCAGGAATTCTGACTTATATTTTGATGTGAGCTGCAACTGGGCTGCTTTTTCTTCGAGCGACTTCCTCGCTTCTTCCACTTCGTTGTTTTTGTCTTCCACTTCCTCTTTTTGTTTGGCGAGAAGGTGGGCCTTGTCCTGCAGTTCTTCGTTTGTTCTTCTCAGTTCATCTGTCAGCGACTGGGATTGTTCCAGCAGTTCTTCCGTTCTGGAGTTTGTTTCAATTGTGTTCAATACGATCCCGATACTTTCCGTTAACTGACTCAGAAAATCCAGATGGGTTTCGTTGAATGGCTCGAAGGAAGCGAGCTCTATAACCGCTTTGATTTCAGTTTCAAATAATACGGGCAACACAATCAGGTTAACAGGAGAGGAGTTTCCCAAACCGGATTTGATCTTGATATAATTTTCGGGAACGTTCGTCAGGAGAATTCTTTCTTTCTCCAGCGCGCATTGTCCAACCAATCCTTCACCCAGAGAAATTTCTTTCTTAATAATCATTTCCTTGTCATATGCATATGCTGCAAATAATTTCAGGTGCTGATTTTGCAGGTTTTCATCCTGTTCAAAAATATAGAACATGCCCTGCTGTGCGTTCACCACCTGTGCGAGCTCGGAGAGGATCCTTCGGGTTACCGTATTAAGATCTTTCTGGCCCTGCAGCATCTGTGTGAATTTTGCCAGATTCGATTTCAGCCAGTCCTGTTCCTGATTGAGAAGGGTTGTTTCCTTCAGATTTGCGATCATCTGGTTGATCGTGTCTTTTAATTCTTCCACTTCGCCTTTTGCTTCCACACGAATCATTTGCGTCAGGTCCCCTTTTGTTACGGCGGAGGCCACTTCTGATATCGCGCGTACCTGCGTAGTTAGATTTTCTGCCAGCTGATTTACGTTTTCAGTCAGGTCCTTCCAGGTACCGGAAGCGCCCGGCACACTGGCCTGGCCACCGAGACGCCCATCCACACCCACTTCACGTGCAACGGATGTTACCTGATCTGCAAACACGGCGAGTGTATCAATCATTTCATTGATGGTATCCGTAAGCTGGGCCACTTCACCTCGTGATACAATGGATAATTTTTGTTTCAGGTTACCGGTTGCAACGGCAGTCACCACTTTGGCGATGCCTCTTACCTGATTTGTGAGGTTGGATGCCATCATGTTTACAGAATCCGTTAGGTCTTTCCAGGTACCGCCCACACCCTGCACCTGGGCCTGCCCGCCTAATTTACCTTCAGTACCTACTTCGCGGGCGACGCGTGTAACTTCGTATGCAAATGAGTTCAGCTGATCCACCATGGTGTTGATGGTATTTTTCAAATCGAGGATTTCTCCCTTTACATCGATGGTCACTTTTTTCGATAAATCTCCGGATGCCACTGCTTTTGTTACTTCCGCAATATTTCTTACCTGTGAAGTCAGATTACCCGTCATCTGGTTTACTGAGTCGGTCAAATCTTTCCATGTACCGGCGACTCCCGGTACAAAAGCCTGACCGCCGAGTTTTCCATCGGTACCTACTTCACGCGCCACACGGGTTACTTCAGATGCGAATGCACGCAACTGATCCACCATCGTGTTCAGCGTTTCTTTTAACTGAAGAATTTCACCCCGCACATCCACGGTGATTTTTCTTGACATGTCACCATTTGCAACCGCGATGGCCACGTCTGCAATATTTCTAACCTGTGCTGTCAGGTTTCCCGCCATCTGGTTCACAGAGTCAGTAAGATCTTTCCAGGTTCCAGCCACACCGGGCACATTTGCCTGGCCTCCTAATTTTCCTTCCGTACCCACTTCACGCGCCACCCTGGTTACTTCAGAGGCAAAACCGCGCAATTGTTCAACCATCGTATTAATGGTATTTTTCAATTCAAGGATTTCACCTTTTACATCCACTTCAATTTTTCTTGAGAGGTCGCCATTGGCCACCGCGGTGGTTACCTCTGCAATATTTCTCACTTGTGATGTCAGGTTGGAAGCCATTTTATTTACTGAATCTGTCAAATCCTTCCAGAGACCTTCTACACCGGGTACATCGGCCTGTCCTCCCAATTTTCCTTCCGAACCTACTTCTCTCGCCACACGGAAAACTTCTGATCCGAACGAATTCAACTGATCCACCATGGTATTGATCGTATCCTTCAGTTCCAGAATTTCTCCTTTCACGTCCACAGTGATTTTTCTGGAGAGATCACCCCGGGCAACCGCCGTCGTTACTTCCGCAATATTTCTCACCTGGCCTGTAAGGTTGGATCCCATCTGGTTTACAGAATCGGTCAGATCTTTCCATGTACCACCCACGCCCTGCACTTTCGCCTGACCACCCAGTTTTCCTTCCGTACCCACTTCAAGCGCCACACGGGTTACTTCCGAAGCAAAGGAATTCAACTGATCCACCATGGTATTGATGGTCTTTTTTAATTCCAGAATTTCTCCTGCCACATCCACCGTGATTTTCTTAGAGAGGTCACCGTTCGCCACAGCCGTTGTTACTTCGGCAATATTTCTTACCTGTGCGGTCAGATTGGAACCCATCTGGTTTACTGAATCTGTCAGATCCTTCCAGGTACCACCCACACCCTGCACCTTTGCCTGTCCGCCCAGTTTACCTTCTGTTCCTACTTCCAATGCCACGCGGGTTACTTCAGACGCAAAAGAGTTTAGCTGATCCACCATGGTATTGATGGTATTTTTTAATTCCAGGATTTCTCCTTCCACATCCACGGTAATTTTTTTTGATAAGTCACCGTTTGCCACCGCTGTAGTTACTTCCGCAATATTTCTTACCTGGCCCGTTAAATTCGAAGCCATCTGATTTACCGAGTCCGTCAGATCCTTCCAAACACCCCCTACGCCCTTTACTGTCGCCTGACCTCCCAGCTTACCTTCCGAACCCACTTCCCTGGCAACACGTGTCACTTCAGCGGAAAATGAATTCAGCTGGTCCACCATCGTGTTAATGGTATTTTTAAGTTCCAGGATTTCTCCTTTTACGTCAACCGTAATTTTTCTGGACAGGTCTCCACGGGCAACGGCCGTGGTCACTTCCGCAATGTTTCTCACCTGGCCGGTCAGGTTGGAAGCCATCTGGTTCACCGAATCGGTCAGATCTTTCCATGTTCCTGCCACGCCTTTTACCTCTGCCTGTCCACCCAGTTTGCCTTCTGTTCCCACTTCACGGGCAACCCTGGTTACTTCAGATGAAAATGAATTCAGCTGATCCACCATGGTGTTGATGGTATTCTTGAGCTCGAGAATTTCTCCCTGTACATCAACCGTAATTTTTTTTGAAAGGTCTCCTTTCGCAACGGCGGTCGTTACTTCCGCAATGTTTCTTACCTGGGCGGTCAGATTACTACCCATCTGATTTACAGAATCCGTCAGATCTTTCCACACACCTGCAACGCCTTTCACTTTCGCCTGACCTCCGAGTTTTCCTTCAGAACCTACTTCAAGGGCAACACGTGTTACTTCCATTGAAAAGAGGTTCAACTGTTTCACCATGTCGTTTACCTCTCTTGCGATTCGCAGAAATTCACCCTGCAGTTTATGCGTGCCGATCTGCAGAGGCATTTCTTCCGACAGATTGCCCTTGGCCACGGAGCTGATTACATGTGCAATTTCAATGGTGGGATGAACCAGATTTGAAATTAACTCGTTGATGGAGTCCACACCATCGCTCCATTGTCCGCCGGCTATCCTGGGGAGCATGATACGATGGGTCAGATTTCCCTGTCTGCCGATAATATTTCCGGCTTTGGTAAGTTCCAGCATCAGCGCTTCATTCAGGGATATGATCTCGTTCATCGTATCGCAGATTTTTCCATCGAGACCCATATGTTCCACCGGCAGACGAACGCTGAAATTTCCGTTGCGCATTTCTGAAAGAAAACGCAGAAATTCGCGACTGTTTAAAAAAGATTTTTCTCCGTTTCCGTTGGTAACCGGTTCGGTTTCTTTTAATTTCAGTCCGTTGGATAATTTACTGTTCACCCTGGATTTTTTCCCATTTTTTAATGGGTGCTGTTCAAGCAGATCTGTTTTACCATTCTTTGTTTCTGCTAATTCTGCGCCCTTTTTTTTATAATTCATAGTTTTAATGAATTAAATTGTTGAGTTAATGATCGTTTATTTAATTGGATTTAATTTTTTATAATGCAGTTCCCAAACAATTGATATGAATGAAGGAATGGAGATTGAATATGCTTCCTTACCGATAAAGTATATATTGATCGCTGAAGATGATGAAGACGATGTCTCCCTGCTCAGATCATTTCTAATTGAACTGCCCGATGCACCTGAGTTGCTGGTAATTAATAAAGGGGATAAAGTCATTTCTTTTTTTGAAAATCTTCCGGGAAACAAACTTCCTCTACTGGTTCTTCTCGACTATAACCTGCCGTCAGTCAGTGGTTATGAAATACTGATTGCACTGGCTGACGATAAGAAATTTCTTTCTGTACCAAAGATAATCTGGAGCACATCCAATTCAATCCATTTTGAAACCCAGTGTCTGGCCAAAGGCGCGTTTGCCTATTTTGTAAAGCCATCCAATATCCACGGTTTCCAGACCCTGGTACAAAAATTGCAAGGCATTCTCTCCAACTCAAAATAATACCGGTTAACATCCGATTCTGAAAGTTCCCCCC
>Ga0070733_10000527_pt1 | contig 30844 bp, 33 predicted proteins | sample Coa_R1_9_FD_66450 | JGI IMG/M metagenome (GOLD analysis project Ga0070733, IMG submission 66450) | Surface soil microbial communities from Centralia Pennsylvania, which are recovering from an underground coalmine fire - Coalmine... | ecosystem: Environmental > Terrestrial > Soil > Unclassified ...
CGCGAGGATGTTGCGATGCCGGCGCCTGGCGAAACCACGGCGGCGCGGCTCACCGTCAGGCTGCGCGACCTCACCTGGGAGATGCTCTATGCTCCAATCGGCGGCGCCATCTGGTTCGCGGCCGACCGGCTCAGCTATCTGCAGTTCCTGACCATTCGCAAATACCTCAGCCTGGTGTTTGCGCTACTCGTCTTCCTCCTGTTCTTTCTCATGCTGGTGATGCTGGTATGGTCCTGATCCTCGATCTTATTGCTCAAGGCGCGCAGATGATGCTTGTGCTCATTCTGGCGCCGCTGCTGCTGGGCTATACGCGCAAACTTAAGGCGCGCCTGTTGCGGCGCCAGGGACCGCCAGTCCTGCAGCCCTACCGCGATTTGTTGCGTCTGATCCGCAAGGAGGCTGTACTTGCAGAGAACGCATCCTGGCTGTTCCGCAGCGCCCCATATCTGATCTTTGCCGCAACGTGGGTGGCCGCCGCGCTGGTCCCGACTTTCGCGGTGCAACTGCAGTTTAGCTGGACCGCCGACTTGATTGCGCTCACGGCGCTGATCGGCTCGTCGCGGTTCTTTCTGGCGCTTGTCGGAATGGATGTCGGCACCAGCTTCGGCGGCATCGGTTCAAGCCGCGAGATGATGTTTGCCTCGCTCGCCGAGCCGGCGATGATCATGATAGTGTTCACTCTCGCCCTCCTTGCCGGTTCAACTCAGCTCTCGGTGATCGCCGAATTCATGCAAACTCATGCCAGCCTGCGCGTTTCGCTTGGGCTGGCGCTCATTGCGCTCGTGATCGTCGCGCTCGCCGAGAACGCCCGCATCCCCATTGACAACCCGGCCACCCATCTCGAGCTCACCATGGTGCACGAGGCCATGGTGCTGGAATATTCTGCAAGGCATCTTGCGGTCCTGGAGTTTGCCGCCGCCCTCAAGCTGTTGCTCTATCTCTCGCTGATCGCCTGCATCTTCATGCCATGGGGACTGGCGCTCGCAGGCGGCGGCCTGGAAGCCTATGCGATCGGCTTGGTCAGTTACCTCGGAAAGCTCGCGGTGGGCGGCTTTCTGCTGGCCTTGTTCGAGACCTCGATCGCAAAGATGCGCGTCTTCCGTGTTCCGGATTTCTTGGGCATCGCCCTGATGCTGGGATTGCTGGGCATGCTTCTGCTGTTCGTGTCACGGAGCTTCTGATGAATACTTTTCCCCTCGACGTCGCGCATATGCTGGCCGGCACCATGGTGCTGGTGAGTTTCATGCTGCTCTACCAGGACCGTATGTTTGCACTGCTCAACGTCTTTGCGATGCATGCGGTGGTGCTCTCCGCCTCGGTGGCCTGGCAGGCTCACATTCAGAGCGCACCGCATCTCTACGTTCCGGCCGCGATCGCACTCGTGCTCAAGGGCATCATCATTCCAGTCGCGTTGCACCGCGTCGTGATCAAACTCGGCATCCACCGGGGGATCGAGACTGTCGTCGGCATTGGGCCGACCTTGCTCTTTGGCGTCGGGCTTACTGCGCTCTCCATGGTCGTCATGCTCAAGGCGGCCGAAACGGCCGATCCGTTGGCGCGCGAGGATCTCGCATTTGCCTTGTCGATCCTGCTGCTCGGCCTGCTCATGATGGTGACGCGGCGCAACGCGGTCAGCCAGATCATCGGTTTCATGTCGATCGAGAACGGCCTGATCCTGGCCGCCACGGCGGCCAGAGGCATGCCGCTCGTCGTCGAGATCAGCGTGGCATTCTCGGTTCTGGTCGCCTTCATCGTGATCGGCGTGTTCCTGTTCCGCATCCGCGAGAGGTTCGATTCCGTCGAACTTGAGGCGCTCGATGAGTTTCGGGGAGAGCGGCGGTGAACAATTTGCTCGCCCAATATCCGATCGAGCCGCTGACGGCGGTGTTGGTCATTCCCGCGGTGACTGCCGCAGTGCTGGCCCTGCTGCCCAGCTATTGGATGGCGGCTCGCCTCAACGTGCTCGCCACCTTCGTCACTCTGATCGCGGCGATTTTGCTCCTGTTTGATCGGCCTCCGGCAGGCGGCTACCTTTTCATTGACGATCTGAACAACGCCTTTATCGTACTGACGACCTTCGTCGCCTTCACGACCAGCGTATTCAGCGCCAGCTATATCGCTCACGAGTTGGAGATCGGCCGACTAACGCCCAATCATTTGCGCTTTTACCACGCCATGTATCAGACCCTGATGTTCGCCATGAACCTCGGGCTGGTCGCAAACAATATCGGCCTGATGTGGGTGGCCGTCGAGCTCGCGACCCTCACCACCGTGTTGATGGTCGGCATCTACCGTACCCATGAAGCGCTGGAGGCTGCGTGGAAATATTTCATCCTTGGCAGCGTCGGCATCGCCCTTGCGCTGTTCGGAACGATCCTCGTTTACATGGCGGCGCGACCGGTGATCGGGGAAGGTGCCGACGCCATGGTGTGGACGACGCTTATCGAGCATGCCAGCAGATTCAGCCCCGAACTCCTGAACGTCGCGTTCGTCTTTCTGCTGCTCGGCTACGGCACCAAGGTAGGATTGGCGCCGCTACACGCCTGGCTGCCCGATGCGCATGCCGAAGGTCCGACGCCGATTTCGGCGGTGCTGTCGGGGCTCCTGCTCAACGTCGCACTCTACGCGCTGCTTCGCTTCAAGATGCTGCTGGCGGTGAACCCGTCCGCTCTCGCATCTGGCCCGCTGATGGTGACACTGGGCCTCATCTCGGTGGTTTTCGCGGCGTTCATGCTTTACCGGCGTCGCGACATCAAGCGCATGTTCGCCTATTCGTCGATCGAGCACATGGGCATCATCGTGTTCGCCTTCGGCATGGGCGGGCCGATCGCCAACTTCGCCGGGCTGTTGCACATGGCGATGCACAGCCTGACAAAGTCGGCGATCTTCTTTGCGGTCGGTCACATCTCGCAGACCAAAGGCACGCAGAAGATCGCCGAGATGGGTGGGCTCACTGAAACCAACCCCGTGCTTGGTTGGGGTCTCGTGCTTGGCGTCGTCGCGATCGCCGGCCTTCCCCCGCTCGGTATCTTCATGAGCGAGTTTCTCGTCGTCAGTTCCACCTTCGCCCGCCAGCCGCTGCTCGCTATCGTGCTGGTTGCCGGCTTGCTCATTGGCTTCGGTGCCTTGTTTCTACGGTTGAACAGTATCGCTTTCGGCGAGCCGCGCGGCGCGAGCGCCAAAGCAGAGGCATCCTATGTGCCGATGTTCATCCATCTGGCACTGGTGTTCATGGCTGGAGTCTACCTGCCTCCGCAATTGGTCTTGTGGTTCCAGAACGTCGCAAAGCTTTTAGGATAGGCCCATGCTGATCGACAGAATTCCGGGTCAAAGGATCGAAGGGCACAAGCCCGCGCCGCGCGTCGCCGTGAGCGCAGAGACATGGCGTATGCTCAGCGCGGAGCTTGCGGCAGGCCGCATGACGCTGTTCGGACTTTGGGGCGATGCCGACAAGGTGCACATGGCGCTGCTGCAGGACGCCGAGATCGTCGTCGTGACGATCGAATGCGAGGACGGCAAGTTCCCCTCGGTCGGACAGGTGCATCCGCCCGCGATCCGCCTCGAACGGGCAATCCAGGACCTCTGCGGATCAGAATCGATCGGCCTTCGAGACCAGCGGCCCTGGCTCGATCATGGTCGCTGGGGCGTTAAGCATCCACTTGCAACTCGGGTCGACGCGAATTCGACTTCGACGAGATACCAATTTTTGCCGTCAGAGGGCGAAAGCCTGCATCAGATCGCGGTTGGTCCGGTGCACGCCGGCATCATCGAGCCCGGTCATTTCCGCTTTACCGTCAACGGCGAAACCGTGGTCCGTCTCGAGCAGCGTCTCGGCTACGTTCATAAGGGTATCGAATCGCTCATGGCCGGGGCCTCGATCGAGAAGGCCTCACGCCTCGCGGGGCGCGTCTCCGGTGACAGCACGGTCGCCTACGCACTTGCGTTTGCGAATGCGGTCGAAGCTGCGGCCGAGGCGCAGGTTCCACCGCGCGCCGCCTTTCTGCGCGCCTTGATGGCCGAGCTCGAACGGCTCGCCAATCATTTCGGCGATATCGGCGCGATCTGCAACGACGCCTCTTTCGTCCTGATGCACGCGCAGACCGGCATCCTGCGCGAGCGCTGCCTGCGGGCGGCGGAGGTTTGTTTCGGTCATCGCCTGATGATGGATCGCATTATTCCCGGTGGCCTTGCGCGCGACATCGCGCCGGAGGGACCAGCGCAACTGCGCGCGTTGATCGCTGAAATCCGAAGAGTGTTTCCAAAGCTGGTCGAGCTCTACGACAACACCGCCTCGCTCCAGGATCGGACCGTCAGTACCGGTTTCGCGCAGCCGTCGCTGGTGCGTCAATACGGCGCAGGCGGCTATGTGGGCCGTGCAAGCGGCCGTGCCTTCGATGCACGACATGACTTGAAGTACCCGCCGTATGACCAGCTAAGCTTCGAGATTCCGGTGCTTGATGCCGGTGACGTCGATGCCCGCGTCTGGATTCGCATTCGCGAAGTCGACCAGAGTATGTCGCTGATCGAGCAAATCCTCGACCGGCTGCCGGGTGGACAGGTTGGCATCAGTCTCAATCCGGCCGGCGAGCGCGAGGGTTTCGGGGTCACTGAAGCATTCCGGGGCGACGTATTGGTCTGGGTGAGGTTACAAGGCGGCCGGATCGAGCGATGCCATCTGCGCGACCCCTCGTGGTTTCAATGGCCGCTGCTGGAGGCGGCAATCGAGAACAACATCGTGGCGGATTTTCCACTCTGCAACAAATCATTCAACTGCTCGTATTCGGGCCACGACCTCTAAGGACGGCAAGAGATGCGCAAGCTGCTTTTTCAAAGCCTGTTTTATCGACCGCTGACCGAAGCGGCACCGCCGCCGGATGATGCCGGCTTGAGCGAACTCGCCACCGCCGTCGGAGGCGCCGCACGGCGACGTCTTGGCCGCAGCCTCTCGATACGCGAGGTTGACGCGGGGTCCTGCAACGCTTGCGAACTGGAAATCCACGCGCTCAATAACGCCTATTACGATGTCGAACGCTTTGGTCTGCGCTTCGTCGCCTCGCCGCGCCATGCCGATGTCTTGATGGTGACGGGTCCGGTCACCAAGAACATGCGCGAGGCGCTGCAGAGGACCTACAACGCGACCCCCGATCCCAAATGGGTGGTCGCGATCGGGGATTGCGCGAAGGATGGCGGCTGCTTCGCCGGCAGCTATGCGGTGGTCGGTGGCGTCGGCGACGTCGTGCCAGTCGACCTCCACATTCCCGGCTGTCCGCCTTCGCCAACGGCGATGCTGAAGGGCCTGCTTGCGCTGCTCGAACAGGCGGATAAGGGAGCCGTCACACCTTGAGATAATCGCGGGCGAAGACGATCGCGGTCTTTGCTGACCTTTATCGCGCCCGCTCCATGGCGCGCGAAGATGACTGCCTGGGCTGGCGCACGTTCCTGGCCTTCTGGCTTGCAACATGCTCCCGCAGCCGGACGCCGCGGCCCCCTGACGTACTCGCAGCCCCCGGATTGATCAACTCGATCCCGGCGTTCTCCAAAGCCGTCACCAGCTTCATGAGAGAATCGACATTGGCACGGATGACGCCTTCGCTGGCTTCCATGCGCTGAATGGTTGGAACCGATAGGTCCGCCAGCTCCGCAATTTCCCGCTGATCGAGATTCAACAGAGCGCGCGCAGCCCTGAGCTGATTGGCGGTGATCATGGAGCAGGCTCTCTCAATCCTAGCTGGAATACAGATATATCGTATGAATACCGGCTTCAAGCATCAATTATCAATCATGAAATATCAATCGAGCTGCCATTTCTGAACGGAAAACTAAGCGCGCCGCGCTTGCAGAGGCAAGAACGGCGCGCTGAAGAGGCCAATAATTGGCGTAGCTAGGCCGCCACGCGATGGGCGGCGATGATCTGGTCGGCGGCGCGTCCCGTCACTTCGGCCATGCGGTCGAACTGGCGGGTGAAACTGCCGGCGCCGGCGGTCGCCGATCGCAATTCCACGATCAGTTCGCCGATCTCGGCTTCCGGCATCATCGCGCGCACGCGATCCCAGCCCTGCCAGCCGTCGCGGGTGTCGAAGCCGAGGATCTGTCCGCGCCGTCCCGACAGGATGGCGTTGATCTTCGCCGTGGCTTCGGTGGGACAGACGATGTCCACGATATGAATCGGCTCCAGCAGCACCGGCTGGCACTGCGGCAGCGCCTCGCTCATCCCGATCCGCGCCGCGGTCCGGAAGGCAAGGTCCGAGGAATCCACGCTGTGGTAGGAACCGTCGGTCAGCGTCACCTGCACGTCAATGACGGGAAAACCGAGCGGCCCGCGCACGAGCCCATCGACGACGCCTTCTTCAACTGCGCCGATATAATTCCGCGGCACCGCGCCGCCGACGACCTTTTCCTGGAATTCGAAACCTGTGCCACGCGGCATCGGCTTGATCTCCAGCACCACGTCGCCGAACTGGCCGTGGCCGCCGGATTGCTTCTTGTGGCGTCCGCGCTGGGTGATCGATTTGCGGATGGTTTCCTGATAGCCGATCGCCGGCGAGTGCGACTTGACGTTGACGCCGAAGCGATCGTGCAGCCGTTCCAGCGCGACACGCAAATGCATCTCGCCCTGCCCCCACAGCACGGTGTCGTGGGTCTGCGGGTTCTGGACCATGGTCAGCGACGGGTCTTCCTCGTTCAGCCGCAGCAAGGCCTGGCCGAGCTTGACGTCGTCCTTGCGGTCGGCGGCAGCGACCGCCATCGCCAGCACCGGCGGCGACGGCGTGACGCTCGCGAGCGCCTTTGGCGCGGTCTTGCCGCTCGACAGCGTGTCGCCGGTCTTGATGGTTTCGAGCTTGCCGAGCGAAAACGTCTCGCCGGCCTCCGCGCCAGGGCGCTTGTTCTCGTTGCCGCAGTTCAGCACCGAGACGCCGGACACGCGGCCGCTTTCGCCCGATGACGATTGCAGCGTGGCGCCGTCATCGAGATGGCCGGCCAGAAGCCGCGCCAGCGACAGCTTGCCGCCGTGCTGTAAATGCACGGTCTTGAACACATAGGCCAGCGCATCCTTGCCCGAGGCCGCGCCGAGACGCTTGGCGGTTTCAGCGACGCCCGGCGATTCGTGGCGCAACGCCTTCATCAGGCGCAGCACGCCGTTCTCGCGGATCGCCGAGCCGAGCAGCACCGGACAGATCAACCCTTCGCGCAGTTCGCGCGCAAGATCGTCGAACACGGCGTCGCGCGGCGGCGGGATGTCCTCGAGCAATTGCTCCATCAACTCGTCGTCGTGATCGGCGAGTTTCTCCAGCATCGAGAAGCGGGCTTCCTTCTCGCGGTCGAGATCGCCGCCCTGAAGCTCGATGACTTCGGAGGCCTTGTGCTCGCGGTAGACAAAGGCGCGTTCCAGCGCCAGATCGACGAAACCCGCGATCAGATCGCCGTTCCAGATCGGAATCTGGCGCAGCACCAGAGGAATCCGCGACGCCGGCTGCAATGTCGCGAGCGTCTCGCGGATGCGCTTGTTGGCGCGATCGATCTTGTTGAGAAACAGAAAGCGCGGAATGCCGAGATCCTCAAGCTCGCGCAGGATGATCTGAAGCTGCGGCAGCTTGCGTTCGTCGGCCTCGCAGACCACGACCGCGGCATCGACGGCGGGAAGTGCGGCGCGCATGTCATGCGCGAATTCGATCGAGCCGGGACAGTCGATAAAAGTGTAATTGTCGCCCATGAAACTTGTGGTGGCGGCGGAAAGCCCGACGCTCATCTTGTGACGGCGCGCTTCGGGGGTGGAATCGCCTATGGAATTTCCGGCATCGACGCTGCCGGCACGCGGGATGGCGCCTGTGCGCGCCAATATCGCTTCTAACAGTGTGGTTTTACCGCTTTGGAAAGGGCCCACCAGTGCGATGCACCGTGGACCGCGGGGACTTCTGACATCTTGTCCCATTGCCGCCTCCTCATGTGGAGCTCGGCCCTTGATTGGGTCGGCAAATCAGATGCTCCCCCTACACCGAGGTTTTGGCAAGAAGGAAAAAGAAGGAATTATGTCGCTGAAGGAGACTGGGGCGTGTCCCGGACGCGGTGCAGCGTGCTTCACGATGCACCGCAGAGCCGGGACCCGTGACGGACCCCGGATCAGCAGCGCAGCACCATTGCGTGCCGAAGACGCGCGTGAACGCGCTTTGACGTGCTGCGCAGCATCCGGGGAACGCGTGTCCTACCGTCCCGGACGAAGTTCCAGGCTCTCGAGCCCGGCGGCAACGCTGAGACCGACCTGGCCCTGCAGGCTGAGCGGCTGCAATGCGATCGAATTGTTCGAGCCGCCGACCAGCACATTGCCGCCGGCGCCGACACCGATAGCGGCGCTGCCATCGACGCCAGCGTAATTGCCGGCGAGATTGCCGGGGCCGAGGTATCTCGTCGGCGCAAACACCCCCCAGGCGAGCGCCGTTTCCTGGGTGATGCCGATATCGACACCCACCTTGCGAATGGTCGCGACATAACGGTCCTCCGGATAACCGTCGACGCGGAGCACGCAACCAAGATTGGTGACCGAGCCGACGATGAAGCCGATGCTGGCGCCGCCGCGGCATTCGAGCACGCCGACCTGAACGAGCCCCGGCTGCTGCGCGAGCGCGCCGGCCATGGGTGTAATCAGCATGGTGAGGGCAATACCGGCAAGGACAACCAAACGACGCATGAAGAATCTCCGGTTGGAAAGATGTGATGCGAGCAGAGAACCAGGAAGGCGCCCGAAGCGGGGCGCTTTCCCTCTCTATGACACAAGTTTCGGAGCTGTTCCAGATTGGGTGCGTACTGAGAACGTTATTCCGGGGCGATGCAAAGCATCGAACTACGATGTGCACCGCACATCGGAGAATCTCGAGATTCCGGGTCTGGTGCTACGCACCATCCCGGAATGACGGCATTGGTTTGTTTGACGGCCCCTGCGCGCGCGATACGCCTTAGCTATCGCAAATTGCCGCAAAAGCGCTGGATGCGTTTGCAGGCATCTTCGAGATCGGAGGTCTTGGTCGCGTAGGAGATCCGGAACGCCGGCCCAAGCCCGAACGCCGAGCCCTGCACCACCGCGACGCCCTCGTTCTCCAGGAGCTCGGTGACGAAGTCCTGGTCGTTGGCGATCGTCTTGCCGGACGGCGAGGCCTTGCCGATGGTGCCGGCGCAAGACGGGTAGACGTAGAAGGCGCCCTCGGGCCGCGGGCAATCGATGCCCTTGGCCTGATTGAGCATGGACACCACGAGGTCGCGCCGTTCCTTGAAGGCCTTGTTGTTGACGGGAATGAAGTCCTGCGGACCGTTGAGCGCCTCGACCGAGGCCCATTGCGCAATCGAGCATGGGTTGGAAGTCGATTGCGACTGGATCGTCGCCATCGCCTTGATCAGCGGCGCCGGGCCGCCGGCATAGCCGATGCGCCAGCCGGTCATGCAATAGGCCTTCGAGACGCCATTCACGGTCAGCGTACGGTCGTACAGTTTCGGCTCGACCTGCGCCGGCGTCGTGAATACGAAGTCGTCATAGACCAGATGTTCGTACATATCGTCGGTCATGATCCAGACGTGCGGATGCTTCACCAGCACGTCGGTGATCGCCTTCAATTCGGCGCGCGTATAGGCGGCGCCGGTCGGGTTCGACGGCGAATTCAGGATGATCCACTTGGTTTTCGGCGTGATCGCCTTTTCCAGCGCATCGGGCTGCAGCTTGAAGCCGTGCTTCGCCGTGCAGACGACCGCGACCGGCTCGCCGCCGGCCAGCGCCACCATTTCCGGGTAAGAAACCCAGTAGGGCGCGGGGATAATCACCTCGTCGCCCGGATTGATCGTGGCCATCAGCGCGTTGTAGAGCACCTGCTTGCCGCCGGTACCGACGATGATCTGGTTCGGCTTGTAGGCGAGGCCGTTCTCGCGCTCGAACTTGGCAATGATCGCCTCTTTCAGCTCGGGAATGCCCTCCACCGCGGTGTACTTGGTCTTGCCCGCCTCGATGGCGCGGATCGCCGCCAGCTTGACATTGGCGGGGGTGTCGAAATCGGGCTCGCCGGCGCCAAGGCCGATGACGTTGCGGCCGGCCGCTTTCAGCTCACGCGCTTTATCCGTGACCGCGATCGTCGCGGACGGCTTCACGCGGTCGAGAGCGGCGGACAGGAACGGCATCATGGTCTCCTTGCAGGCGTCGTGAATTCGAAAAGGCTCCACGACTCTTGATTGATGGAATGAACTCACACTAAGGCGAGCGTCGCGCCATCGCAAGAAGCTTGGCCGCGAACGGTGAAAACTTTAGGGATCGTTAAAAGCCGGCCGCTAGATTCGCGCAACATTCATAAATTTAAGCGGCGAAATGGCTCATTTCTGGCAAGGCCTGCGATCCGGCGATTGGCTGACGCGAGCGCGTGCGCGCGCCTACAGCCTGATCCTGCTTGGCCTCTGCGCTGCGGCCATCGCCGGCTGGATCGCTTTGTCGGACGGGCTCATCGACCGCAACGGCAAACCCCTCGGCACCGATTTCTCCAACGTCTACGCCGCGGGCCGACTGACCTGGCAGGGCCGGCCCGCCGAGGCCTACGATCCGCCGCTTCAGCACGCCGCCGAAAAAGCCGTGTTCGCTGGCCGCGAGGTTCCGTTTTACGGCTGGCACTATCCGCCGTTCTTCCTCGCCATCGCCTTTCTCGTCGCCGCCGTTCCCTATGCATGGGGACTGTCGGTCTGGCTTGCCACCAGTCTTGCTGCCTATCTGGTGACGATGCGCGCGATCCTGCCGCGCGGGGAAACGCTGTTGATCGCGGCCGCCTTCCCGGCCGTCTTCGTCAATGTCGGACACGGCCAAAACGGCTTTCTCACCACGGCGCTGCTCGGCGGCGCGTTGCACCTTCTCGATCGAAGGCCTTGGCTTGCCGGCGTGCTGATCGGCCTTCTCGCCTACAAACCGCAATTCGGCGCGCTGATTCCGATCGCGCTCCTGGCCGGAGCGCGATGGCGCACGATCGGCGCCGCCATCGTCACCATCGCTGGCCTGCTTGCGCTGAGCGTCGCGACGCTGGGAGGCGGCGTCTGGCACGCCTTCGCCGACTCCATGACCTTCACCCAGACCGTGGTGCTTGAGCAGGGCAACACCGGCTGGGAGAAAATCCAGTCGATGTTCTCGGCGGTGCGGATGTGGGGCGGCAGCGTTCAGCTCGCCTATGCGTTCCAGTTCGCGCTGGCCTCGGTGCTTGCCGCGACCCTCGCCTGGCTGTGGCACGGCGACGCCGCATTCGAACTCAAGGCCGCGGCGCTTTCGGTGGCTAGCCTCCTGGCGACGCCTTACGTGCTCGACTACGACCTCGTCGTGCTGGCAATCGCAGTCGCGTATTTTGCGCGGCTCGGACTAGCGCAAGGTTTTCGCGCTTATGAGATCAGCGTTCTCGCCGCCGCGTGGACCGTGCCGCTGCTGTCGCGCGGCGTCGCCCAGGTCACCGCGATTCCCCTGGGCTTGCTGGTGCTGCTGGCCCTTTACATCTTCATCCTGCGGCGTGCGGCGATGGATCGCGCCGGCGTTACGATCGGCGCACCCATCGCGCAGGCGTGAACTGAATTTGGCGCCGCGCAGCGAGATGATCTTCTCTGAGGTTGCAGTGCGGTAGAGGTTTTACGCCTTTTCCAACTTCGGCACTTGCGAGCAATCCGCATCGGCATCATTGTTTGGCCAAGTTGCCGGGGGACAAGGCAAGCCCTCGGCGCACGACGCCCGTCCAACCGCTCGAACCATTTCGAAATGTACAAGCTCTATTCCATGCAACGTTCCGGCAACAGCTACAAGGTCCGCCTTGCGCTGGCGCTGCTCAATGCACCTTACCGTGCAATCGAGATCGACATCCTGCACGGCGAAAGCCGCACGCCGGATTTTCTCGCCAAGAATCCAAGCGGGCAGGTTCCGCTGCTGGAAGTCGCCGAGGGACGCTACCTCGCCGAGTCTAACGCGATTCTCTGGTACGTCGCCGGCGGCACGCCGCTCGCGCCGGAATCGCGCGTCGAGCGCGCCGAAGCTCTGCAATGGATGTTCTTCGAACAGCACGCTCTGGAACCCAATATCGGCGCCGCCTACTTCTGGCTCGCGCTGGTCAGGGGCGGCCGCGACCTGCAAACGCATGCGCTCGAGGACTGGATGGAGCGCGGCTACGCCGCGCTGCAGGTGATGGAAAACCACCTCAAGACCCACGAGTATTTTGCCGCCGGCCAGTTCACGGTCGCGGATATCGCACTCTATGGCTACACCCATGTCGCCGAGCAATGCGACTTCGACCTTTCGACCTTTCCCGCGATCCGCGCCTGGTTGAAACGTGTCGAGCAAGTCCCGGGCTTCATTCCCATGGACTGGCGGCCTGATATCGATTCGGGCGACCCGGCCCGGCTGGTCGCGCGCGCCTAAATGGCTGAATAGCGGGGATAACGGGTATAATAGGAAGGATAGCGGGCATAACCGCCCGCTTTGCCCTTGTTTTGCCGTTTTTGGCCGGGCGCTGCCCCAATATTGCCGGCGATGGCTGCCACCAAAATCCCTGGTGCGCGGCTGATTCGCCCGCGCCCTGAAGGATTTACGCCATGACCCGGTGTACAGGCGCGACCGGTTTTAGCGGTCGCTCGGCGCCCGTTGCCTCGACCCGATTGATTGACGCCGTCGCTGCCTCGCTCGCGTTCGGCTCGCTATCGCTTTGCGTGATCGTCACCCTCGCGGTGCTTTCGATCCGGGTCGGCATGGCAATGCCGGTTCCGGCATAACCGGAAAATTCATTTGCTCAAACGCCACTCGCGGTTTTTTTCGCGGCAACGCGCGATGATCGGAAATCGCGATGGGATACGGATGAAGGCACCTACTGTACTTGTCACCGCGGCACTGACGGCAGCCATTCTGCTCGCGGTGTTTTTCCTGATCGCCACCGAAACGCGCGGCGAAAGCGCATTATCGCGTGCCAGCAATTCCGCGCCGACATTGCTGGCGGCCTCGAGGTAAGGGCAGCTCCGGCGCAATGCGTTGGCGCGGCACCGATTTCAGATGGCCGTACCAGGCGAAGGTCATGAAAACGTTGGAGACAAGCAGCATCGCGACAGGCAAGACCGAGGACGGAATGGTTGGCATGGATATCCTTTTTTAGATTTCAGCATCGGACCATGACCCGACCGGATTGAACCGGATCAAAATCCCCTCTTCTTGTTTGAGCATGATCTTCGCGCAGACGCTCTCGCCTTGTGGCACGCAAAGAGTGCGAATTTCGGATTCGGGACCCTAGATCGATATCATTCGACCTAAAGGAAACGGAAAGCCGGCCCTCCCCAATCAACGATTTTTTAGGGTTAGCGCAAGAAACCGCGCCGCTGACTCACCAATACGTGAAACTAACCGCCTTATTCTCGTCGTCGAAATGAGCACAGGCATGCAGTTCGACTGGCGCGCAATCTCCGGTCCGGCTCTCACGGCAGCGACAGCACTGACCGCGCTGACCATCGACCGCACCCTCGCCGCGGTGCCAAATCCTGCGCCGCTGCTCGTTTGCATCGTGGCCTTCGCAGGTTCCCTCTCCGGCCTGGCATCGGGCATGATTTGCGCCGCCATCGCGGTTGGTTCATCGGCACTGCTCTTCCTTAACCATCGCGCCGCGCCCGGCTATGACCTGTCGGATCTGATTCGTCTGTCGATGCTCGCGGTCACCGTGGCCGGCACGGCGGCCATCACCGGACTATTGCGAAAGCGGCTGACGGATACGCTGGCCTGGGAGCGCAAGCATCACGCCACCGCCGAGCGGCTCTCGGCGGCGCTCGATCAGGTCGACATCGGCATCGTGCTCCTGGATTCCGACACCCGCGCCGAATTCATCAACCGCGCCTTCCGTCATTATTTCTCGCTGCCCGACGAGAAGGCCGACAGCAAACCGCCGTTCATCGCGCTGATGTATCACGGCCGCGATACCGGAGCTTATGAATTGCCCGAGGAAGAGTTGAGCGCTTTCATCGCGGAGCGCACCGAAATGATGCGGGTGGGCGATTCCACGCCGATGAACATCAACCTCAGGGACGGGCAGGTATTGCGTTTCAGTTGCACGGCGTTGCCTGATGGCGGACGGATGCTGGCCTATACGCCGATCACCGACCTCATCCGTCACACCGACGATCCCGATAATGCCGACTATTTCCGCTCGCTCCGCGGCGGTCAGGCTCACGGTGTCGGACCGGCCTTGAGCGCGGCGGAGTAGCTGCGACACCCACTCCAATTCTTGATCCATCCCGGCGCTCCGTCTAAAAAGGCGGCGGACCCGTCTCTTGCCGTCCGACTACTCCTCTCCTCCAAGCAAAGAAATGTCTGACGATCTCACCATCCGATTCGTGACCCGGCAGGACTACGACCAATGGCTTCCCCTGTGGGACGGATACAACGCTTTCTACGGCCGATCGGGCGCGACTGCGCTTGCGCCGGAAATCACTGGCATGACATGGGCGCGGTTCTTCGATGCCTATGAACCCGTCCATGCTCTGGTCGCGGAGAGTGGCGGAAGGCTGCTCGGCCTGACGCATTATTTGTTCCACCGCTCCACCACGGCCATCGCGCCGGTTTGCTATTTGCAGGATTTGTTCACCGACAACGCCGCGCGCGGCAAAGGCGTCGGCAGAGCCCTCATCGAGGGGGTCTATGAACAGGCCAAACGCGCCGGCGCGCCACGCGTCTATTGGCAGACTCCTCGGGACTCCTTTCGTCGCTGAAGCTGCCGAGCCGCATTCGTTCAAGAAGAACCGCGTAGACTCGCTTTTCGTTTGACGCCTCCTCAAAGAAAAGGGTTAGACATGTTTGTTGCCGCAGAGCCCCTGATGAGCAATCCGTGGCGGCGTAGCCAACGTCGATCGCACTTGGAGCCGAAGCAATAGTCAGCTGTCTAAACTCCGGCGGCAGGTCCGCCGACCTCATCCTCAGCGCGACCCCCCTTATGTCCATTGCCTCTTGGGCAGCTGAAATCAAGGACACGAAGGCAACGAGAAGCAATCCCCCAATCACTGACAAAAGTTTGTCCTTCGCGAGCATTTGCACTACCCCAGAATAATCCGGCCCATCTTAGCTTACGCGCCGCGCGGAACCCTCGTATTCAGCTTGGAAGGCTGCTGCTCTACCATTGAGCTACACCCGCATATTAGCCAATAAAACCGGACACTTCTTTCATTTTTAGCTCGATTTCTTTTTCCGTTCGTGTTGCAAATCGTGTTGCACCGTTCCGACCCCCGGGACCTCGTTATAGCCCGCTCCGGCACCGCGTTCAAACCGTTTACAGCCTGTCGGGGTTGCGGCTCACCATGTCTGCTTACTGGGGAAGACCGGAAGTAGTCGCCGGAGGGTCAAACCGACGCGATTGACCCTATGCGGCTCTGCCGCCGCCAATCGCGGTTTCGTAGCTCGCGCCGCCGATCGACGGCACATGGCTTGCTCGGAGCTGAAGCGATCCCATATCACAAGCGAAGTGCTGGGGTGCGAAGCCATGACCGACATGCTTATAGCTATGAAGAAGCGCACCAGCTATGAGAACTTCGTGGCTCAATGCCCCTCGTGTGGCGTAGAGAGCATCTTCAATCGCGCGTCAGACCTCCACACCTTCGAGCCAATCGCAGGCCGCGATGTGGTGTGCCTGAATGTTGCCTGCTGCAAGCCTTTCCGCATCGTTGGAGACTCGATCAATAATCCGCATGAAATGCTCATCTATGATTGTTACGAATTGATCGAGCGGAAACATTATATGAACTGCATCCTCAGCTTGGCCCAAGCTTACGAGGTGTTCTTCAGCCTGTTCTTTCGAGTTGAGCTGCTATACAAGCCCTGCGCTGCCGACCCCAATCATGACTTGGTCGAGATGAACAGGCTCGCCGAAGAGTTCCAGAAAAAGATCAAGGGACACACATTCGACCCCATGCGGGCCCTGTTTCTACACCACATGGTGATTGGGCGGTCACCGAAGAACTTAGTGGAATCGGCGGCCATGATAGCAGCCCTTCCTGCCAGACCAAGAGACGCGCAAACCCCGAAAAACGCTGCCATTGAAATTCTGAGTGACGCGAAGCTGGTGCCGCTCTTGATGAAGCTTAAGGCCACCAGTATCAACACGCTGAGGAACCGTATTGTTCATAAGCACGCCTATCGGCCTACCGGCGACGAAGCCGAGTCTGCCCTCAAGGAGACGGAGAATATTCTGTTTTCGTTGCAGGGCCGTCTCAATCTCCAGGACGATATCAATTGCTACATGGTGCCCTATTGAAGACGAGTGAGAAGCTAGACCGCGCTAGCGGCGACCCTATCGACTTGCAGGCGAGCAAGCTTGAGCAGCGCGCGAAGCTGTCGCGCTGAAAATGCCGTCAAGCGCGGCCGTTCCGGTTTCCCTTTTTCCGCATCCTTGACCGGGTTGACCCGGTAGGTCGTTGCTTGCGCGGCGCTGTTGCGCGGGCCAGACTATCGGTGTCCATGATGCGGCCTCCCACGGGATCAATTCATGCAAATTCGCAACCTTGGCGGCTCGGGCCTGCGCGTTTCCGCGGTTGGGCTCGGCTGCAACAATTTCGGCCAGCGGATCGATCTCGAAGCCTCGCGCAAGGTGATCCACAGGGCGATCGACCTCGGCGTCACGCTGTTCGATACCGCCGATATCTATGCCGGCCTTGGCGGCTCGGAAACCGTGCTCGGCGAGGTGCTCGGCGACCGGCGCAAGGACATCGTGCTGGCGACGAAATTTTCCAAACCGATGAGCAAGGACGGCACCAGGCAGGGCGCCTCGCGCCGCTACATCATGTCGGCCGTCGAAGCCAGCCTGCGGCGATTGAAGACCGACTACATCGATCTCTACCAGCAGCACGATTATGACCCCTTAACGCCGATCGAGGAAACCTTGCGGGCACTCGACGACCTGATCCGGCAGGGCAAGGTGCGCTACATCGGCAATTCGAACTTTCCGGCCTGGCGCGTCGCGGAAGCCGAGCACGTTGCGCGCGCCATCAACGTCAATCATTTCATCTCGTGCCAGGACGAATACTCACTCGTGGTGCGCGATATCGAAAAGGAGCTGCTGCCGGCGGCGCGGCAATATGATCTCGGGCTATTGCCGTTCTTCCCGCTCGCCAGCGGACTGCTCACCGGCAAATACCAGCGCGGTGCGGTAGCGCCGGAGGATACGCGCTTCGGCAAATGGCCCGCGCTACGCGAACGCTATGTCACGCCGCGCAACGAGGAGATGGTGGAAAAGCTTAAGACCTTCGCGCAGGCGCGCGGCCATAGCATGCTCGAACTTGCGTTCTCCTGGCTCGCGGCGCGGCCGCAAGTCGCAAGCGTCATCGCTGGCGCCACCCGCGTCGAGCAGGTCGAGCAGAACGTCAACGCGATCGGCTGGAGCTTGAGCGAAGCGGAGATGGCGGAGATTGACGGGATGACGAAGTAGGCTCGTCATTCCGGGATGGTCCCACCGGGTCGGCGCTCGCGCCGCCCGATGACAGGCTCCGGACCAGACCTCAGATGCGCAATTGCACATCGGCGAATCTCGAGATTCTCCGAGTGCAATTGCACATCGTAGTTCGCATCTGCGATGCGCCCCGGAATGACGTGGCAAAATCAACCCGCCAATCCTATCACCTGAGCGCAGTCGGAAAAACACTCCGCGCCGGCACGCGCATCGCAGGCCATCGAATTTCCCTTGAAGCTTCCCCTGGACCTCGCAGTGCCTATATTACCGAAGAACTACACCGCGGCATGGCACCGACCCGACATCAAAAGCACGGCGAAGCTTCGCCCCCATTCATGACAACCCATCTGGAAATCCAGCCCTCGCGCCGACTTGCCTGTTCCCGATGCGGAACGGAATTCACCTGCGCGCCCGCCGGGCCGTGCTGGTGCAAGGAAGAAGCCGCGCGCCTGCCGATGCCGCTTGATGGCGAGGATTGCCTGTGCCGCGATTGCCTGCGCAAGACTTTGGCGGAGGCCGCCGCAAACTCGCCATAGACGGCGAGGATGCGCGCTTGCTGGCACCGCAATCCATCGATCTCTTCGAAGAAATCGCAACAGGAATTTACGATTCCATTACCCTTCCTTGCGTCAACAGCCGGAACGGATCGACCCGTTAACCCGCCGAGGATAGCTTGCGGCGTCACAACCTGTGAGTGTTCTCGATGACCCGCTTCGTTCTCTTTGTATGCATGGCTTTCGCCACTGCCTTCGTGGGTGTGACATGGGCCGCGCGCGGCTTTCCGATGTGGTTTTACTACCCCCGATTCGCCAACCAACTGCAGCCGTTAGTCACCGCAACGTTCGGCGACCAGAGCGCCAAGGACTATGAACGAAAAATGTGGGAGGCCGAACACACGGCGCAGAGCGACGGGGATCCCAAGCTCGACAAGATACGGCTCGAGGCCCTTCAGGCCGCCAACGCCTATACGCAGTCGCCCTGTGGCGAGACGACGAAATTGAATCTCATCGCCGCGGTGACGGCCTATACCCGCGCATGGCAGAGGAAAATGGACTGCCCGAGGCCGCAAAACATGCTGATGTTTTGCGGGGACGAGAAACTGAAAGAAGTCGCCGCCGCTTTTTCGACACCGCTCGACATTCGCGTCAAGGCGGCTCTCCACGAGGCGTTCGAGCAGCGTGGTATCGTGAAGGCTGATTTTCCAGCCGATCTGCGCCAGGACATGTTGCAATTCGCCGGCCCCGGCCTTTGGTTTGACGAATCCCCAGTATGCCTGCCGCGGATGCGCGCCGCCGGAACCGCGCGGTGAAGCGCGCCTGGTTCTTGCTGTGGGCGCTCGCCATCTTGCAGATTGCCGTCTGGGCATTCGCTCCGGAGGCGTCCCCTCCACAAATTCCCGAACTCAATCGGGGCAAGGCTTTCGGCGCCAACGAGGACCTGGCGGTAGATGGGAGAGCAAGTCTCCGACAGGATGCCTTCAAGTCGCTGGAGCAGCCTTGGGGAGGCCGCTGCGCCGGCGAGGAGCGCAAGCAGTTCATCAGCGGACTCAACCATTATTACTATCACCGTCAAAATCAGACCGAGCGCTACCCCGAGAATTTCGGGAAGGAAGGCGCCGGTTACATCGCCAAGCAATGGGCCACCACCGACGACAAGCGGATCGATCGCCTGACGCAGGATGCCTACGCCAAGGGCTATTTGAAACCAACTGATTTTGAACCCGTAGCAAGCAAGTTGGTCGCGGCCGTCGTCAAGGACGAGCGCGTTATCGGAAAAGCCTGCGCGCGCTGAGGCGCGGGCTTGCGCGACGCTTTGGCCTCGGCGACAGGACCTCATTTCACTCCTTGATCTAAAGCAAGACGCCCGCGCTGATTTGCGGATTGATATTCGCAATGGTTCCCGCACGCAGTGCCAGCGCGCGTTTACGCCGATGGAGATAGCGCGATGAGTACCCTGACAAAAATGGCGCTCGGCGCCATGGGCAAACTGCGTCCCAAGCCGGCGCAAGGCGACGCTGTCCCGATCATCGCGCTGCTCACGCCGGAGAAAGCCGGCGGCATGCCGCTGATGGACGCCTTCGCGGCGCGCCACTCGGCCCGCGAATTTTCGCGCAAGGAATTGCCGCTGCCGATGCTTGCCAATTTGCTTTGGGCGGCCTTCGGCATCAATCGCCCCGACGGCGGACGGACCGCGCCATCGGCGCTCAACGTGCAGGAGATCGACGTCTATGTCGCGCTGCCGTCGGGCGCCTATCTTTATGACGCGGCCGCCAACGCGCTGCTGCTCGCCGCAGGCAGCGATCTGCGGCGCGTCACCGGCTATCAGGATTTTGTCGACGAAGCGGCGCTCGACCTCGTCTACGTCGCCGACCACAGCCGCATGAAGCTCGTGCCGGCCGCAAGCCGCGAGAGCTACGCCTCGGTCGCGGCCGGCGCCATCGCGCAGAACGTCTATCTGTTCGCCGCGGGTAACGGGCTTTCCACCGTGATCCGTGCATGGATCGACCGCGACGCCATTGCCAATGCGCTGGGGCTCGCCCACGACCAGCAGGTGCTGTTGTCCCAGACGGTGGGCTTTCCCAAGAGCTGATAAGGCGTCATCGATGAGCGCCGACGCCGCCATTTTCCTGGTCAAGCTGTTTCACACGGCGGTGTTCCTGTTCGCGTCCACCTGCATCCTCTATGCGCTTGGTTGCGGCATCGCCGGCCGCGCATCGCGCAGACTGCTCCTCACTGCAATCGCCGTACCTTCGATCATCGGCATCCTCTGGTGGCTCAACGGGCGGGAATGCCTGCTATCGAGCATCATCTATCGCCTGTCCGGCGGCGACCGCACGCAAGCGGATATTTTCCTGCCCGACTGGGCGGCAAACAGAATCATGCCGGTATCGACGCCGCTGCTCGCTGCCGCGATCGGTCTCGTGCTATGGCGGCAGTTCGCCCGGCGCTGGCGTCCGCGACGCTAGGTGGCGGCTAGCTCGGCTATCAAAAAGCTATTTCACCACCGACGCGGTCTGTCCGAACAGGATCTTGCGCTCTTCCTCGGTACGGATCGCGGGCTGTCCGTAGTTCGGATTGACCTCCTTGGCCTTGGCGTAGGCGCGCTCCGTGGCCGGCCGCGCGCGGATGGTCTCGAGCCAGCGCTTCAGATGCGGGAACTGTTCGATGTCCTGGCCTTGGTTCTTGTACGGCACGACCCAGGGATAACTGGCCATGTCGGCGATCGAATAATCGCCGGCGATGAACTCGCGATCCGCCAGCCGCTTGTTGAGCACGCCGTAGAGACGGTTGGTTTCGTTCACATAGCGATCGATGGCGTAGGGAAGCTTTTCGACCGCGTAGTTGCGGAAATGGTGGTTCTGTCCCGCCATCGGCCCGAGACCGGCCATTTGCCAGAACGTCCATTGAATGGCGTCGTAGCGGCCGTAGATATCGGCGGGCAGGAATTTGCCGGTCTTCTCGGCGAGGTAAAGCAGCATCGCGCCGGATTCGAACACCGAGATCGGCCTGGTCCCGCCCTTGGGCTCGTGATCGACCAGCGCCGGAATGCGGTTGTTCGGCGCGACCGCCAAAAACTCCGGCTTGAACTGATCTCCTTTGCCGATGTTGATCGGGAAAATTTTATACTTCAGCCCGGTCTCTTCGAGAAACATCGTGATCTTGTGGCCGTTCGGCGTGGTCCAGTAATAAAGGTCGATCATGGCGCGTTCCTGTCGTGGGGAATTTCCGGCATCGCGAGGGTGGATGCGGATGCATGAATGTGTGGATACTACGCGCGCAAGTCAATGAGGTTGCGACCGCCGCAGGCAAATGTGATCGGCGGAACTGGCGCGGGCGTTGCGCGCGGCGATCAGCCCACGCGGCCATGGGCGCGCAGCAATTTCTCGCCATCCTCGGTGACCGTCACAAGGATACCGACACCGGCGATCGCCTCGCGCGTGACGTAGCCGGAATCGGCCGCATCCTCCCAGATGGTCAGACGCGGGCAGGACGTCCGCCAGGTCGCGACCACCTCCGAATAGAGCCGCGGCTCCCGCGCGATCCATTCCACGAAATCGAGTACCAGCGGATCTGTGGCATCGGTCATCGGACTTCTCCGTCCTTCAGAAAGCCAACGCACTGCTGCGCGCCACCAGCAACCAGCTTCCATAGATGATGTAATAGCCGGCAACGGTGGTGATCAGCCGGTTGGCCCAGACGCGAAATTGCACATCGGTCATGGCTTCGAGAATGCGCCGCGCCAGCGTCGTGCCCGTCATCGAGGCCGCGATCGCGACCGCCGCGAGCATCGGATCGACCGACGCTGCGGAATCGATGATGCCGCCGAAATAGATCAGCTTCAGGAAGTGGCTCGCGACCTGGCAGACGGCCTTGGTGGCGATGATGGAACGGCGATCGAACTTGCCGCCGAGAAAGAAGGTGTCGAGCAACGGCCCGGAGACGCCTGTCATCAGCATCAGCCCCATGCAGACCGAGCCGTAGAACGTGCCCTGCCAAACGCTGTCGGGATCGGGCCGCAAATGCGGCGTCAGCCGCGCCATGAAGGGCGTCACCCCCAGCAGCAACAGGGCGATCGGCTTGTCCGGCACGTAGCGCATGATCGACCACAGCGCCAGCGCGAGCGTGCCGCCGATCAGATAGACCGCAACCGGGCGCCATTTGATGTGGCGCCGCCACAGCAAGGCGCGCCAGCCGTTGGAGGCCATCTGCGTGATCGCATGCAGCACCATCGCCGCCGGCAGCGGCATCAACGTCAACAGCACCCCGATCAGGATCAGCCCGCCGGCCATGCCGAAAATGCCCGACAGGAACGATGTCGCGACCATCAAAAGGCCGAGCCCGGCGATCATCAGCGGCGTCATTGAGAATCTCCGGCCATATCTCTGCCTTGCTTGGACGATTTTCGCAAACTGAGTTATGTTGCCCTGGCATCAGTTTTCCTGAGGGTCGGATGCGAATGCTGGAATCGGACCGCTAGCGATGCGGCGGCTGTTGTTTCTCAACGGCATCAAGGCGTTCGAGGCCGCGGCCCGTGGCGGCAGCTTTGCGGCTGCCGGCCACGAGCTCAACGTCTCGCCGGCAGCGGTCAGCCGGCTGGTGCATCTGCTCGAGCAGCGGCTCGGCGTCGCCTTGTTCGAGCGCAAGGCGAACCGGCTGGTGACGACCGCCGCCGGCCGCGCCTACCAGAACGGGCTGACGCCGATCTTCGATGCGCTGGCGAGCCTGACCGCGCAGGTGACGGCTCCGGCAAGCCTGCGGGTGCTGACCATCGGCGTCGGGCCGACGTTCGCGATGAAGTGGCTGATCCCGCGGCTGGCGGATTTTCGCAAAGAGGAGCCCGGCATCGACGTGCGCATCGCCACCGGCGGCGCGGCGGCGCCATTCGGCGACGACTGGAGCTGCGGCATCAAGCTCGGCGACGGCGAATGGCCGGACCTCGTCGCCGAACCCCTGTTCGCCGCCGATTTGCTGCCGGTCTGCGCGCCGCGTCTCGCCGCGCAGCTCAAACGCGCGGGCGATCTCCGCGGACCCAATCTGCTGCGCGTTGCGCATGCGGAAGAGGACTGGCCGCTGTGGCTGAAAGCCGCCGGCGCGATGCGGCTGACGGCGCGCGGGCCGGAATTCCAGTTCTACGGCCAGGCGCAACAGGCCGCCGCCGACGGATTGGGCGTGGCGATGGGCATCCGCCCCTATATCGACGACGACCTCGCCGCCGGGCGGCTGGTCGCGCCGTTTGCCCTGAGCGTGCCGAAAGGCATGCGCTGGTATCTCGTCTACCGCGGCTTTCGCACCGATCAGCGCGAGTTCGTCGCGTTCCGGCGCTGGATCATCCGCGCCGCGGCGGGCCCGGCCGCGCCCGGCAAAATCGCCGGCAAAGTCCCGGGCAAGACCCGCCGCAAGGCCGCCGCAAGCTGATCCTCAGGCTTTAAGCCCGCTCAAGGGCTGAAAGTTCGCCGAAGATGTGAACCAGATCACACGCGATCTGGCGGACTCATGTTTTCTTCGCCCCCGGTAACCGAAACTTCCGGGGACGCGACATGAACTACGGCGGCTTTCAAATCGAGGCTTTCGAGGCTGGCAGGGGCCTCTGGCACGCCAGGATCAGGCGTGCGGACTATGAACCAGTCATCATCGACGGCGTCTCGTTTCCCGAGCTGGAAGTCGGTTTCGCCTGGGCCAATGCGGGCGCGGCGATCGCGGACGCCAAAAGTCGCATCGACTATCTCAACCAGCGCTCCGTCATTATCGAAGAAAAGCGGCGAGCCAGCCATGTATGAGTTCGAAGCCAATTCTCCCGACGAGGTGCGGTCCCATTGCCCGGATTGCGAGGGCCAGTTGCGCCTCCTGCGCGTCATCTCTGGGCGGGCCGGCGCCGAATACTGGACCATGCGCTGCACGCGATGCGGCGGCATTCACCTCGATATCGTCAAGGGCGCGGCGCCCTCCCCCTCGCCGGCGGCGTAGCCGCGACTTGATGATGGGCACGGCCCATCTGCCGTTCTGGTCATCCGCGTCTGAGCTTCCCCCAAGCTAAAAGGATGTGGGTGGCCGGAACGTGCCGGCCATCAATGACGGCGATTGCCTCATCCGTGGCCCGTACTGCCACCTGCTGACAATGGAACGCGGCCGCGTCGGGTGTGGTCCATGCACCGGCTTTTGCCCTTTTCTCTCCGGCGGACTCATCCCATATTCGCTCGATGGCGAAGTCTCCCGACAATCCGAAAAAGCCCGGCGCGAAATCGAAGGCGCCAGGTTCCAAGGCTTCGCGCCCCGATGTGCAGCCGATCGGGCCGGCGCTTGCGGAATTGCTCAACCCCGCGATCAACCGCGGCGAAAGCGGAGTTGGTTCCTCCACCGGCCTGCAGCCGCCGCCGAATAATTCCTGGGACCGCCGCGCCGGCGGCGAGGCCGCCGCGCACCGCGCCCGCGCCTCGACCAGAGGTGCAAGTGGCGATGTCGCGAAGCGCGATGCGGCGGTTGCTGGAAGTACCTCCCGTGGGGCGCCCCCACCCAACCCCGGGAGCGAGCTACGCTCGTCTCCTCCCCCGCAAGCGGGAGAGGGCTCCAGGCGGCTGACGCCGAGCGAGGATGCGAGAAATGACGCGAAGAAATCGCAACAAGCGTCCCCTCTCCCGCTTGCGGGGGAGGGTCAGGGTGGGGGTGCCTCCGCGAGTCACGGCTTCAACGAACCGCGCCCCGGCCTCGCCGAATCCCCGCAGCGCGAATTCGCACCCGCCAATTACGGCACGTCGGCGACCATCCCCACCCTCGATCCGGAACTGGCGAAGCAACTCGGCTTTACCACCGAGGAGGAAGACGCCGCCGCCCTCGCGCGTCCTCCGCGCAACAAGATGGAAGCGCTTGGCGTTGCCGCAACCGCCGACGCGCTGGAGGCGCTGATCCGCGACGGCCGTCCCGAGTTTCGCGGCGAGGACGGCCAGCTCAAGATATGGACCCCGCATCGTCCGCCCCGTCCGGAAAAATCCGAAGGCGGCGTACGCTTTGCCATCAAGTCCGACTACGAGCCGAAGGGCGACCAGCCGACCGCGATCGCCGAACTGGTCGAGGGCATCGGGCGCAACGACCGCACCCAGGTGCTGCTCGGCGTCACCGGAAGCGGCAAGACCTACACCATGGCGAAGGTGATCGAGGCGACGCAGCGCCCCGCCCTGATCCTTGCGCCCAACAAGACGCTGGCCGCGCAGCTCTATGGCGAGTTCAAGAATTTCTTCCCCGACAACGCGGTGGAATATTTCGTCTCCTATTACGACTACTACCAGCCCGAAGCCTATGTGCCGCGGACCGACACCTATATCGAAAAGGATTCTTCCATCAACGAGCAGATCGACCGCATGCGCCATTCGGCGACGCGCGCGCTGCTCGAGCGCGACGACGTCATCATCGTCGCGTCCGTCTCCTGCATCTACGGCATCGGCTCGGTCGAGACCTATACCGCGATGACCTTTGCGCTGAAGAAAGGCGAGCGCATCGACCAACGGCAATTGATTGCCGACCTCGTCGCCCTGCAATACAAGCGCACCCAGGCCGATTTCGCCCGCGGCACCTTCCGGGTGCGCGGCGACGTCATCGACATTTTCCCGGCGCACTATGAAGACCGCGCCTGGCGCGTGAACCTGTTCGGCGACAGCGTGGAGAATATCGAGGAGTTCGATCCGCTCACCGGCCACAAGCAGGACGAACTCGAATTCATCAAGATCTACGCCAACTCGCACTATGTGACGCCGCGGCCGACGCTGGTGCAGGCGATCAAATCGATCAAGGGCGAATTGAAGCTGCGGCTCGATCAGCTCAACAACCAAGGGCGGCTGCTGGAAGCGCAGCGGCTGGAGCAGCGCACCACTTTCGATCTCGAAATGATGGAAGCGACGGGGAGCTGCGCCGGCATCGAAAACTATTCGCGCTACCTCACCGGACGACGCCCCGGCGAGCCGCCGCCGACGCTGTTCGAATATGTGCCGGACAATGCGCTGGTGTTCGCCGACGAGAGCCATGTCACCATTCCGCAGATCGGCGGCATGTTCCGCGGCGATTTTCGCCGCAAGGCGACCTTGGCCGAATACGGTTTTCGGCTGCCCTCGTGCATGGACAACCGGCCCTTGCGGTTCGAGGAGTGGGACATGATGCGCCCGCAATCGGTCGCGGTGTCGGCGACGCCGTCGGGGTGGGAGTTGAACGAGTCCGGCGGCGTGTTCGTCGAGCAGGTGATCCGCCCCACCGGCCTGATCGATCCGCCGGTCGATATCCGCCCGGCGCGCACGCAGGTGGACGATCTCGTCGGCGAGGTCCGCGCCACGGCGCAGGCCGGCTACCGCGCGCTCGTCACCGTCTTGACCAAGCGCATGGCGGAAGACCTCACCGAATATCTGCACGAGCAGGGAATTCGCGTGCGCTACATGCACTCGGACATCGACACCATCGAGCGCATCGAGATCATCCGCGATCTTCGCCTCGGCGCGTTCGACGCGCTGGTCGGCATCAATTTGTTGCGCGAGGGCCTCGACATTCCCGAATGCGCGCTGGTCGCAATTCTCGACGCCGACAAGGAAGGTTTTCTGCGCAGCGAGACCTCGCTGATCCAGACCATCGGCCGCGCCGCGCGCAATGTCGACGGCAAGGTGATCCTTTACGCAGACCAGATCACGGGCTCGATGGAGCGCGCGATCGCCGAGACCAACCGCCGCCGCGAGAAGCAGGTCGAATACAACACCGCCCACGGCATCACGCCGGCGAGCATCAAGCGCTCGATCCACGACATCATGAACAGCGTCTACGAGCGCGACCACGTGCTGGTGGAGATCGGCGACGGCGGCATGGCCGACGACGTGATCTCGATCGGCCACAATTTCGAGGCTGTCTTGTCCGACCTCGAAACAAGGATGCGCGAGGCCGCCGCCGATTTGAATTTCGAGGAAGCCGCGCGCCTGCGCGACGAAGTCAAACGCCTCCGCGCCACCGAACTGGCCGTGGTCGACGACCCCACCGCGAAACAGAAGGCGGTGCAGACCAGGGCCGGCGCTTATGCCGGCGCAAAGAAATACGGCGAAGCCGCGAATTTACCGGCAGCTTCGATGAAAAAACGCGGCGGCGCTTCTTCTCCCTCGCCCCGTCCTTCACGGGGAGAGGGCCGGGGTGAGGGGCGACCCACGGGCGGTACCTCCACCTCCCGCGTCCACAAACCCCATCTCGACGAAATGCACGGCCCCGAATCCCTGCCCCATCGCCCGGGCCGCGCGCTTCCGGCAAAACCGTTCGGCGAGCAAAGCAAAATCTTCCAACCCACCGACTCCCACCAATCCGGCCCCGAATTCGGCCCGGCTCCGCGCTCCACCGGCGGCGCACCGGGACACAGGGGCGGGTGGAAGAAGCGGTAGTCGATGTCGGTCGGCCTACCCACAGGCAGTTAGTCGCTTGAACGTTCAAGGTACAACGGGACTCTTTTTCTTTTGTTGGCCACTTGTCCGAACAATTGCGGAATTTCGTCCTCGCGGAATCCAGCGGCTTGAAGCACGCGAACAGCCGAAGACAACACTTCTGTAGCGATCTCGTATCTGTCCGGATTTTTCATGTACGGCGGCCTTGGTTGCATTGCACCCTCCAGCTGTGAAAAGTGTTCTCGATCCAAAACGGTGTGGCGACTATTACCCCTTTGCGACTAAGCTAGCTTGGGGGCTTGGGCATGATCAACCTATTCATTGCGAACACCGATAACGCTTGGTTCGACTTTCTTTCGGTGGAAAGGGACCTAACCGAGGTCAACTTCTGGTGGCCTGGCGAAACAAACTTTAAGGCCCTTCAGCAAGGCGAGATTCTAGCTTTCCGCCTGAAAAGCCCGCGAAACAAAATTGGCGGCTTTGGTATCTTCTACAATCACACTCGTCTTCCGATACAAATGGCCTGGGAGACGTTTGGTCGAAGCAATGGCGTATCGTCTCTTGAAGATTTGCGCAGCGCCATCGCGCAATTGCGAACCAATATCGCCGTGGGCCCGTCAACGGACATCGGATCAACGATTTTGGTGCAGCCAGTTTTCTTTCCTTCCTATCTTTGGTTCGACGTACCGGCGTCGTGGTCGCAGAGTATTCAGCGAGGGAAGCTATTTTCGACAGATAATACCGAAGGTTTTCAACTATGGGACCGGCTCTTGGAAACAGCGAAACTCTGCGACGGGGCCAATGTTCCTGACATTATCAACGCCATCAACCCTCCCGGCATGTCCGATCACGCACAAGCTCGCTTCGGTACGCCAGCCCTGATAGCACCGCGCCTGGGACAGGGGGCGTTTAGGGTGGCAGTTACTGAAGCGTATGGAAGACAATGCGCAATCACAAAAGGTAAGGTTCTTCCTGCGTTGGATGCGGCTCACATTAAGCCATATGGAGAAGGAGGGCTCCATACCAAATCAAATGGCATTCTATTGCGGAAGGACATTCACTCGATCTTCGATGCCGGCTACGTCACTATCAAGGACGATTTCACTTTCTCCGTTAGCAAGAAGGTCAAGGAAATCTTCAACAACGGCGAAGAGTACTTACGCTTGCATGGTGCTCTCGTTCGGCGTCCCGAAAGAAGGGCAGATTGGCCGGATACTGAGTTCCTCAAGTGGCATAACAAGGAACGATACCTCGGATAGCTAACCGGCTAGACTCTTAGGTCCATGAAACTCGAATTCGACGAACCACAATCCTCCTACACCAGCGGCTCACAGAGCGCCCGCGCATGGACTGAGTCTTGGGTAAGTTCTTGGGCCTATTGTCCGCACTGCGGCAACGCAAAAATTTCGCCGTTCCCCAACAACAGTCCACTCGCCGATTTCTTCTGCACTTCTTGCAGCGAAGAGTTCGAGCTAAAGAGCCAGCGGGGCAAATTCGGCACGAAAGTCCTCGACGGAGAGTTCAAGACCAAATGCGAGCGCTTGGCCGCAAGCAACAATCCCAACCTTCTGCTCATGAACTACGATCTCAAGTCGCTCGCGGTCGTAAATCTGTTCATCGTGCCAAAACACTTCTTTGTTCGCGAGATCATCGAGAAGCGCAAGCCACTCGCGGCAACCGCGCGTCGCTCCGGATGGATCGGTTCGAAAATCCTGCTCGAACGAGTTCCCGTGTCCGGCAAGATTCACATCGTCCAGGGCGGAATAGTTCGGCCGAAAGAACTGGTTCTTGCTGAATGGCAGAAGACACTCTTCCTCAGGAGCGAATCGCCCGATACGCGCGGATGGTTGCTAGACGTTATGAGATGTGTGGAGTCGCTGGGGAAACGTGACTTCACCCTTGACGAGGTGTACGCATTCGAGCGCCATCTTGGCGATCTCTATCCCGGCAATCAGAACGTCAAGCCAAAGATACGTCAGCAGCTTCAATATTTGCGCGATCGCGGATTCGTCGAATTCGTATCTCGTGGTAACTATCGCTTGCGATCCTAGGAGACCCGCATGGCCTGGTTTCTCAACTTCTACAGATGTGCGCGTTGCAAACGCATATGGACCGATCAATGGTCATGTACGTGCGACGACGATTGCCCGCATTGCGGCGCAAGACATATGTCGCCGTTCGACAGTGAGAACCTGACTGAGCTTATCGAGCAGGACGGCAATGAGTTTGTCGCTATTCGCTCACCACGCTCGGCAGAGCACGATCCCGACTATCGCGAGGTCGGTCGGTTTCCCACTCGCGAGAAGGCCGAGGAATTTCTGGCGTCGGTGGAATCTTTATAAGCAGTCATTGCGAGCGCCAGCGAAGCAATCCAGAAATGAACAAGGGTGGATTGCTTCCGCCTACGCGCTCATGCGCTTCGGCGAACTCCTGCCCTGCGAAGCTCGCGCAGCGAGCGTAGCGGGGTCGTCGTTGAGGCTCCTCGCAATGACAACATCGCGCCTCTTGGCTTCGCGCTACCTTGCCTTCACCGGCCGATTCCCATGGCTCTCCTGCGGCACGCCGCGGTTCAGCGACATATGGGAATGCGTGCACAGCCAGCCGTCGGCATTTCTTGAAAACACCAGCGTGGCGCGGCCGGGGCGCGGAAACGGGTTTCCGTCCGCGTGATACCCGGTGCTCGTCCACGGCGCGATCACGATCGCCATCCGGCCGTCGGGAGACGCCAGCACCGAGGTCTGCTCAAGCACGAAACGGAAGTCGGTGGTCTTCGGCCAGACATTGTCCCATTGCGTCGCGATCCATCGATCGATGCCGGGGATGACGTCGTTGTGGGTGCCGAAGGCGAGAACGTCGGGATGAAACAGCGGCCGCGCCGAGGCGTAGTCGACCTCGCGGACGTAGCCGGCGAAGGTATCGAGCCAGCGGTGGAAGAAGCGGGTCAGGTCGGGGGTCGCGGTGGGAAGCGAGTCCATCGCCTGCTCCATCTTCGGGCGTGTCATAGCGATCTTATTGCCACGAAGGGGAGCGGGCACCAAGTCGCTCCTCGTGTCCCGGACGCGGCGCAGCGTGCAACGCTGCTCCGCAGAGCCGGGACCCATGCGTAACTGGCGAGATGGGCCCCGGATCAGCAGCGCACCACGCCGCAAGAGCGGCGTACTGCGCAGCATCCGGGGCACGAGGGGGGTTGACAAAACTTTCATCGCGCGTTCACGCGCGCGCAACTGATTTGCCCGTCGTGTCAAAGTGCCGCATCCCGACGGCGTTGCGCATCAACCCAAATCAAATCCATAACTCACCCCGTCCCGGCCTCACTAACGAGGGGCGTTTCGCGACCGTCACGGACGTTGGGCATGGGATGCGGTGGACGCGAGTGGCGCTTCTGACGAGGGCGCTGCATTGCGGACGGCGAAGTCGTGTGGTCCTGACACCCCGACGCTGGTGTCAAGTTGGCGACGATGCTTTCGCATCGCGCTGGCGATGGTGGCAAAAAAGC
>Ga0070733_10000528_pt1 | contig 30820 bp, 21 predicted proteins | sample Coa_R1_9_FD_66450 | JGI IMG/M metagenome (GOLD analysis project Ga0070733, IMG submission 66450) | Surface soil microbial communities from Centralia Pennsylvania, which are recovering from an underground coalmine fire - Coalmine... | ecosystem: Environmental > Terrestrial > Soil > Unclassified ...
AAGGATTCAGGCGCAGCGCTTCGCGGAATTCCTTTTCGGCGGCGTGCAGCTGCTGCTGCTCAAACAATGCAGTGCCCAGCAGGTGGTGGGTGACTTCGGAATCGGGATTGAGCGAGACCGCGAGGCGCAGCTCGCGCAACGCTTCTTCCGGCTGGTTGTCGAGCAACAGAACCTGGCCCAGGATGCGGTGTTCGGCCGATCCAGTCGGATTCTGTTGCAGCGCCAGCCGCAGTTCGTCGACCGCGCCATCATAGTTTTTCTTCGCCATGTAGGCACTGGCCAGGCAGGCATGGCCCTCCTGCCACTCGGGATGCTGGCGGTAAAGTTCGTGCATCTCGCCAATGGCCTGGTCAAATTTTCCCTGATCGCAATAAGTGTTGCCCAGGTTGTTGCGAACGGAAGCTTCGCTGGGAGCGATCCGCTTGGCCTCGCGATATTCGGCCACAGCCTGATCGAGATTGCCTTGCTCGTGCAACACCAGCCCCAGGTTGGAGTGAGCTTCCCAGAAATCCGGCCGCAGGCGGATGGCCTGCCCGTAGGCAGCGATGGCGCCGGGCTGGTTCCCGGCGGCGTGCAAAGCGATGCCCATGTCGTAGTAGGTATCGGCGTTGTCGTGGTCGTGAGCCAGCGATTCGGAATAGGCGTGCGCCGCGGCCTGATACTGGCCGTTCGCATAAAGACCAAGGCCAAGATATTGATATGCCTCGGCGTTCTTGGGATCCAGGCTGAGGGCGGTACGCGCTTCGGCGATCGCGTTTGGCCCATCGTCGAGACGATAGAAAAGATACGCCAGAGCGCCGTGATTCTCCGGCAGATCGGACATGAGTTCGGCAGCCTGCGTAAGTTCATCGAAAGCGTCGTCCGCTTGCTCCTGCTGGCGCAACATGACGCCGAGCGCGAAGTGCAGGGCGGAATTTGTGCCGTCAGAACGCAGGGCCTCGCGCAGATCAAGTTCCGCGTCGTGATAATGCTGCTGGCGGGCTTCGGCGGCGGCTTTCAGGAGCGGCTCTGGAATCGGCGTGCCGATGCTCGCCGACCGCACATTTCCTGAACTGAGGACCACCATCAAGTCCTTTTCGGCTCCGGCGGACTCGACCTTGCGGAGCTCGGCGTGCGTCGGAAGCGTTGCAAGGCCACGCTCTGCAATCAGGCGGACGAGCCGGCTGCTGGAGACTCCGCCGGTCAGCCAGGCGGCGATTTGCGTCGTGTTCACGGGCGGCACGGCGGAACGAGCAGCGGCAGATTGCGCAGCGGCGGCCCCAACACCGAACATACTGAACATACTGAACCACAACAGAGACCTTAAGGCCTGGACTCTCAACGGGACTCTCCGGCGCGGCAAATTGACTTGCTGGTAGCGGCTTTTGAGGGAAAACGCCTTCAGAAACCCCTGTCAGAAACATAGCCCGTGGGCCATCCCGCGGGTAAGGTCACGGAGGTAACTGGATGAGAGACTTCGCCCCAAAGTGCGCCCCGGGAAAGGGCCCGTCGGCGGTGAATGGAGATCACAACTCACCGTGGCATGCTTCACCGATAGCGGGAGCTGAATGGCATAAAAGCTAAAGAAGTATGGGCTACCAAGCCAATATGGAGCTGTGGTTTGACTTCCCCTTTGGCCTCCCGTACCCTATTTGTTGGTAACAGAGACTGTTGGAGGTTCTTATGGGTGAGTTCTCACCGTGGCATTGGCTACTTGTAGCCGCCGTTGCTCTGTTGTTGTTCGGACCCAAGAAGCTGCCCGAACTTGGAAAGGGGCTGGCCGAAGGCATTCGTGGCTTTAAAGAAGGCATGAAGGAACAGCCACCGGCACAGGCTTCGACCGATTCGAACAACAAGAAGACTGAAACCAAGAGCTGACCTGGGTCGCCGGGAGAAGAGCAATGCAGGAGGCTCTTCCGACAGTCGTTTCCGCCCCTTCGTCGTCGTATCCCTATTTTTGCCCCATCGTAGTTCCGGGATCCCAAGATAGCTTTTCATTCTCAAAACTCTGGAATCTGGAGGTAGTCCGTGTTGCGTAGATTCAATCTTTTCACTCTCATTGCACTTTTTGCACTTTCATCCGCTGCGTTCGCGGATCAGATTTCATTGAAAAATGGTGACCGCCTGACTGGCACGGTCGTGAAGTCGGACGGCAAGACCCTCGTCCTGCATACCGAAGCCGCGGGTGACGTCACCATTCAGTTTGCCGCGATCGCCGACATCAAAACCGAGCAGGAACTGCATGTCAGCCTGAAAGGCGGAAAGACGGCGGTGGGTCCGGTCACCACCAGCGACAGCAAGATCGAGATCGCCACCAAGACCAGCGGCACGGTGGAAGCGCCAAAAGACGACGTGACCTTGATCCGCAATGACGCCGAGCAGGCGGCTTACGACAAGTCACTGCATCCCGGACTGCGGCACGGCTGGAATGGCGGAGCCAGTGTAGGCTTCTCCATCGCCCGCGGTAACAGCGAGACCGAAAACCTGGCGCTGGCCTTCAACGCAGTCCATCCAACGCTTAACGACAAGATCACGCTTTACGCGAATTCCATTTACACAAAGAGCGACCTGCCGCCTCCGCCCAGCACCTCGGCCAATCTTGAGCAAGGCGGCCTGCGCTATGACCGCAATATAAATCCCAGGGCGTTCGCTTTCGGCGCGGCCGACTTTCAGGCCAATGCATTGCAGTACCTGGATTTGCGCCAGGTCTACACCGGCGGCTTCGGCTACCACGCCATCAAGTCAGACGCCACCACGCTAAACTTCCTGGCGGGAATCAACTTCACGCATGAAACGTATTCGAACGGGGCGGAGAACTTGCCGGTCACGGTTCCTCCGACGTTCGTTTCCTACGGTGTGACCAACAAATTCGCCGCTCTCACGCTGGGCGAAGAATTGAATCACAAGCTGGGCAAGAGCACGGTGGTCACGCAGAATTTTTACATGTATCCGGACCTGAGCGACACCAGCAACTACCGGGGAACATTTAATCTTGGCACCGTGACCAAGATCAGTAAATCATTTGGCTGGCAGAATTCGTTCAGCGACATCTACGTCTCCAACCCGCCGGTCGGGGCGAAGAAGAACGACCTGGTCATCACTACAGGGTTGAATTATTCTTTCGCGCACTAACGCGGTGGCAGCGATAAAAAGTGGGTGCCCCATTTCTCGCGGGCTTTGCGAGAGTGGGGCTTTTTCTTTGTCGCGTTCTTTTGCCGCAGGGCTCAGTCGATGCCGTGAATCCTCATGCTGACCAGTTGATCGATGCTGAGATCGTGGATGCCGCGGGCTTTCATGTCGCTGATGTATTCCGGAGTGACGTTGTGGATTCGCATGGCGATCAGCTCGTCGGGATCGGGATGCGAATATCCCAGCCCCTGCAGCTTGCCGATGAACTCCGGCGAGACGCCGTGGATGCGGAAGGCAATCAGCTTCTCAAGATCGATATGGTCGTAGCCGCGCTGCTTCAGTTCGGCGATCCATTCTGGCGTTGCGCCGTGGATTCTCATCGCGATCAGAGTGTCTTCGTCAGGAGAATAACCCGCCTGGTGCAGACTGCGCACCATTTCCGGACTGACGCCGTGGATGCGGAAGGCGACGAGCTTGTCCGCTTCAGAAATCTTCAAGCCTCCCGCGCGCAAGGCTTCGATGAAGGCAGAGTCCACGCCGAAGATGCGAAACGCGATCAGCTTTCCGCCGTCGAGGCCGCTGAGATGTTCGTTCTTCATCTGCCGGGCGAAGTCGAGAGTCACGTCCATGACGGCCATGCTGAATTGCTGTTCGTCGTCTTTGTCATCGTCGACGGAGAAGCCGAGGCTGTTCATCTCGCGTGAAAAATTCGCGTCGGGCTGGAAGTGGAACAGGCCCGCGCCTTCGCCGTTGTTGAGGAAGCCCTCGCAGTCGATCTTGCCGGCGTCGCGGGCGATGGTGAAATGCACCTCCTGTCGTCCGGCTTTCGAGAAATCCACTCCCTGAAACAAACTTGCAGGCCAGTCAGACTGGTGGCTGGAGTGTCCACCGTGATGGTGCTCGATCAGGGAGAATTCGACTTTGCCGGGATTGTCAGACTTTGTGATGGTCCAGTCGCCGCTGCGGACTTCGCCTCGCGATTCGGCGGCGTGGTTTTTGATCACGAACATGACAACACAGGACGCGAAAACTAGGTAGGCCAGCGTGCGACGCATTCTCATAGATCATCTCCTTAATCGCCGGACGAGTGCGTTTCTATTGATCCGCCTTCGAATCCAGGATTCCGAGCTGGCGGAGCTGAATCAGTTTTTGCAGAGTCAGATCCTTAAAGCCGTGCTTCTGGGCGCGCTCGATGAACTCGGGGGTTACATCCTGCACTTTCGCGCCGATGATTTCGTTGATGTTGAGCTTGTATCCCGCCGACTGCAGGGCTTTGATGTATTCGGGTGTGACGTCCTGCACGCGCATGGCGATGAGTTCGTGCACGGACGGTTTGAGGCCAAGAGCTCGAATATCGCGCACGTATTCCGGAGTCACATCCTGCACCCGCATGGCGATGGCGTCCTCCGTCCGGGGATCGATCCCCTGGTCGTGCATAGCCTTCAGATACGACGGGGAAACATCCTGAACTTTCAGCGCGATCATTTGATCGGCGGTCACGGTGAGTCCAGCGGCGCGAATCTCGCGCACGTACTCGGGCGTAACGCCTTGCACCTTCATCCCGACGAGGTGCTCAATGTCGGGCTGCAGGCCGGCGTCTTTAAGTCCACGGTAGTACTCGGCATCTACGCCCTGAACTTTGAGTCCAATCAGCTGCTCTTGACCGGGATTGAGTCCTGCGGCGCGCAGATCGCGAACATATTCCGGGGTAATGCCCTGCACACGCATGCCGATCAGGTGCTCCACATCAGGCTGCAGGCCCTGCGTACGAAGTTCACGAACATATTCGGGCGTAACGCCTTGAATTTTTAGCGCAATGAGCTGATCGACAGTCAGATCGCCAAACCCAGCGGCCTTCATCGAGTCGATGTAAGAAGACGCCGACGAGGTCGACGCTGACGAAGCGCTGGTCGAATTGCTGGCCGAATTGCTAGTGGGAGAGCTCGCCGTCTGCGCGCCGGTTTGCGCGTGAGCCGCCGAGGGCTTTGCCGTCGCAGAACTGGCAGCGGACTGCGGCGAGGGACTGGAATCAGGCCCAGGTGTGGCTTGCGCGCTGGAGCTGGCATGAGCCGACGGCGGATGCGCCATCCCAAGCAGCGCGTTTCCGGCGACGAGCGCCGCGGTGAGACAGAGAACGCTGCCGGTCAATCCGATGCCGCGCATTCCGGCGCCGAGCGTCTTCAATCCGAGCACGCGAACGATGCGGTCGGTGAGCGGACCTCGGTTGACGGCCATGGCGAAGACCGGAGCGCTGCGCCACTCTTCCATCAGCGTGAGGGCTCGCGCATATTCGACGGCGTTACCGCAAAGCGCGACGGCCATTTCATCGCAGCAGTGTTCGCGCTCGGCGCGAATCTTTTTATTTAGCCACCAGACGGCGGGATGATAAAAGAGCAGGGTTTCAACGCAAACCTGGAACACGTTCACAAAGGCATCGAGGCGCTGGATGTGCGCCAGTTCGTGGGCGATCACCGATTCCAGCTGATCTTCAGAGAGGCCGGTGAGAGCCTTGACCGGAAGGAATACGACGGGACGAAACCATCCGATCACCGCGGGCGTTTGCAGCCACTTGCATTCGCAGTAGGAAATGGCTCGATCCAAGCCGATGCGGTCCTGCAGTTCGTAGCAGATCTCGAGCACGCGCGCACTCACAACCGAAGATTGTTTGCGGCGTTCGCGCTCGAGTAGAAGAAATCCGCCAGCGGAACGAAGACTGAAGAAGGCCACGCCGAGCAGCCATGCTTCAACCAGCCAGGGCAATGCATCGGAAGACGAGAGCGCGATGCGTTCGATGGAAACCGAAGACGAGTGCGTCGAGCCAGTCGCCGCGGCCCTGCCCCTCGCTGTTGGCCAGGCGACCGCGGCAAGCGGTGACGACTTCGCAGTGTCTGCCACTGCGGAATGCCCCTGCGAATAGAAAGTAAAGGTCACTAACGGAGCGAGGAGCATCAGGACCAGTGCGCCGACGCCGATCACATAGCGCGCCGATGCGCGCTGGCACAGCGCCATGGCCGCCGCAGCCAAAGCCGCGAGTGCGGTTCCTTGCCAGAGAAAATGCAACAGGGCCCAGCCTAAGGAGTGCATCGCGGTCGGCGAGACAGAATTCATCACTGTGTTCATCGGCGGGTCCTTTCATATTCGTCCAGCAGGCGGCGCAGTTCGGTGATTTCTTCCGGTGAGGATTTGCGTCCGGCAAGGGCGTGCATCATGAGCTGGCTCGCCGATCCCTCGAAAACCCGCTGCAGCATGTCGCCCGCGAGCTGACGCTTGGTCTGCTCGGCGGGCAGGCACGCTTCATAGACGTGCGCGCGCTGGGTTTCGTTTCGTCTCACCGTTCCTTTTGTGGTCATGATCTGCAGCAGCTTGAGCACCGTGGTGTAGCCGAGTTCTTTTTTCTCGCTGAGCGCATCGTGAACTTCGCGCACCGTCGAGGGGCCGTGGGTCCACAGCACGCGGAGAATTTCGAGTTCCGAGGCGGTCGGTTTCAGAGGGGATCGTGTCATGGAAGGCAATTTACTACGAATACATTCGTAGTGTCAACGAAAACCTTCGTAGATAACGAGAATCGTTTCCAGGCGCGGTCTTGGCGCGTCACCCGGCGCATCCCTCTGTTCCCTGTGGTTAAAGTCTTAGAACCAACCACAGGAGACACCGGGGCTCACACGAACAGTCATCTGCTCACCAAGACTTGGCAAGCACGTCTACTAACCGGTAGAGTACTGTTTCGCTTCGTTCCAGGTTCCAAAGTCCCATTCAACAGGAGTTCGCTCCCATGCGTCACGCAGTGATTGTGCTGGCGGCCGTCTCGTGCCTGAGTGTTTTTGCCCACGGGCAAACTGCCGAAGAACTGGTCAAGAAAAACATCGAAGCCAAAGGCGGAGTCGACAAGATCAAAGCCATCAAGTCGCTCCGCATGACCGGCAAACTCAACGGCGGCGGCGGCTTCGTCGCGGCCACACTGCAGGAGAACGAGCGCCCCAATCTGGTGCGCGAGACCTTATCGCTACAGGGCATGACCGCCGTGCAGGCCTACGATGGCGGCTCCGGCTGGCAAATCCAACCCTTCGGCGGGCATAAGGATCCCGAATTCATGGGCGAGGACGACCTGCGCGACCTGCTGCTCGATGCCGATTTCGACGGACCGCTGGTGGACTACAAAGAAAAAGGAAACAGCGTCGAATTTCTCGGCCACGATGTGGTCGACGGCGACGATGCCCTACGGCTGAAGGTCACACAGAAAAACGGCGACATCATTTATTACTACCTCGATCCCGACACTTACCTCGAGATCCGCAAAGAGGTGCAGGAATTCATTCGCGGCTCGGTGCGCGAGAGCGTGTTTGAAATGGGCTCCTACAAGCCAGTCGCGGGAGTGATGTATCCCTTCACAATTTCGCAGGGGTCGAAGGCAAATCCCGCGGCGCAAACCACCACCTTCGAGAAGATCGAAGCGAATGTGAATATCAATCCCGCGGACTTTGCGGTTCCTGCCGCGCTGAGACCTGCGGAAAAGGGCTCCGGATTAGTTGTGATTCACTGATTCTCCCGTGTCGTGCCCTGCTGTAGACGGAATTCTGAACCGCAACGAGGAAACGAACCGATGAACGAACTGATGAACGAGCTGATGAATAAGAGACGCAGTCATTTTCCCCTTCTGACGAAGTTGAGCATGTCCCTTGCGGTTGTCTCTCTCATGCTTCCGGCCGAAGCGGCCTACTCCCAGACGGGTTACAAGTTCGATGCAGCCACGGTATCGGGGCTGCCGGCGCGCAACATCGGCTCGGCCACGATGAGCGGGCGGGTTGCGGCGGTCGACGCGGTGGAGCAGGACGGGCGCATCACCGTCTTTGTCGGGTCAGCCAGCGGCGGCGTGTGGAAGTCGGTGAACGGAGGGACCACCTACAAATCCGTTTTCGACCGCGAGAGTGTGCAATCGATTGGCGCCGTGACCATTGATCCGTCGAATTCGAAAACGGTGTGGGTGGGTACCGGCGAGGCCTGGATGCGCAACAGCGTGTCGGTGGGTGATGGCGTGTACAAGTCGACCGACGGCGGCGAAAACTGGACCAACGTCGGATTGAAGGACAGCGAACACATCGCGAAAATTCTGGTCGACCCGGCCGACGGAAATAATGTGCTGGTCTGCGCCACGGGTCACTTGTGGGACGACAACGACGAGCGCGGAGTTTACAAAACATCCGACGGCGGCAAGACCTGGAAAAAAGTTCTGGCGGGCATGAATGGATCGTCGGGCTGCGGACTGCTGGCCTATAGCAAGCAGGAAGCAAAGACGATTTACGCTTCAATGTGGGACTTCCGGCGGCAAGGTTGGACCTTCCGCTCCGGCGGGCCGGGCAGCGGGCTGTTCAAGTCGACCGATGGCGGCGACCACTGGAGCGAGATCAGTGCCAGCACTGCCAAGGGATTGCCGGCCAAGCCGTGGGGACGCACCGCGGTTGCAGTCGCGCCTTCGAAGCCACAAGTGGTTTACGCCAACATTGAAGCGGAAAAAGGAAGAGGGCTGTACCGTTCCGATGACAATGGCGCGACGTGGACGAAGCTCGACGCCAGCAATTACATGGTGTGGCGTCCGTTTTATTTCGGCAACCTGATTGTCGATCCGAAAGATGAGAACAAGATTTTCAAACCGGATCTCATCCTGCTCTACAGCACAGACGGCGGAAAAACTTTTAACGTAGTCTCGGGCGGGGCGCACGGCGATTTCCACGACGTGTGGATCAATCCCAAGAATCCGAATGTTGTGATCGCGGGCGACGATGGCGGCCTGTGGCGCAGTGAAGACGGCGGCACGCGCTGGAAGCACCAGATGAACCTGCCGATTTCGCAGTTCTACCACGTGAGCACCGACAGTTCCGATCCGTATCACGTCTACGGCGGACTGCAGGACAATAGCTCGTGGGTCGGAGATTCGTCTTATCCCGGAGGAGTTTCGAATTCGCGCTGGGAAAACATGTTCGGCGGTGACGGTTTTTGGATGTTCGAAGATACGTCTGACCCGACCTACATCTATGCGGAAGCGCAAGGTGGAGAAATCGGGCGCGTGAACCGCTATACCCACGACGGAGGTTCCGTCAAGCCGCTGCCCAACTACGGCGAGAAGAAGCTGCGCTTCAACTGGAACACGCCCATTCACATGAGCCCGAATGAAAAGGGCACGATTTATATTGGCGCGCAATTCCTGTTCCGCTCGCGCGATCACGGGCAGACGTGGGACCGGATTTCGCCGGACCTGACGACCAACGATCCAGAAAAACAGAAGCAGGAAGAATCGGGCGGCGTGACGGTCGACAATTCTTCGGCGGAAATGCACACCACGATCTATTCGATTTCCGAATCGCCGAAGAACGGGCAGATCATCTGGGTCGGCACCGACGATGGCAACGTTCAGATCACGCGCGATGGCGGCAAAACCTGGACGAATGTTGTGGGTAACATCGCCGGCCTGGGAAAAAATTCCTGGGTTTCGACGATTGAAGCCAGCCGCTTCGACGAAGCCACGGCCTACGCGACGTTCGATCGCCACACTTTCGGCGATCTGAAGCCATACGCCTACAAAACCACGGATTATGGCAAGACCTGGACGGCCCTTGCAGCAGGCGACAGCGGCGCGCGTGGATACGCCCATGTCATCAAGGAAGATTCTGTGGATCCGAATCTGCTGTTCCTCGGGACGGAATTCGGGCTCTGGATTTCGGTCGACGGCGGACAGCACTGGGCGCAATACAAAGGTAGTAACTTCCCTGCCGTCGCGGTACGCGACATCGCGCTGCAAGCGCGCGAAAGCGATCTGGTGCTGGCGACCCACGGCCGCGGCATCTGGATCATCGACGACATCTCGGCGCTGCGGGCTCTGACTCCGGAAGTGATGACGAAGGAAGCCACGCTTATTCCGGGCCGCACGGTTCAGTACATTGAATCGGGCGGCGGGTGGCCGGAAGGGAACGAGACTTTCAACGGAAGCAGCCGCTCTTCAGAAGTGCAGATCACCTACTACCAGCACGGCCGGCACATTTTCGGTGATCTCAAGATCGAGATCCTCGATTCGAACGGTAAAGTCGTGGACACGGTTGCGGGGAGCAAGCATCGCGGCTTGAACCGCGCCAGTTGGTCGATGCGGATTAAAGCTCCCGCCGTTCCTCCTGCCGCTACCTTGCTTGGGGCGGCTGCGCAAGGTCCGCGCGTGCTGCCTGGCACGTACACGGTGAGAATGACCAAGGGTGACAATGTCTACACCGAGCAGTTGAACCTGGTGCTCGATCCGCGGGATAAGTTTTCTCTGGAAGATCGCAAGGTGCAACTCACTTTGACCATGAAGGTCTACCACACCATCGAACACATGACGTATTCGGTCGATGCCATCGAAGGCGTGCGCAACGCCGCGAATCAACGGGCTGCCAAGCTGACGGAGAAGGATCCGCTGCGCAAGCAGTTGCAGGATCTGGCGGCGAAGTGCGACGAACTGCGGTCGAAAATCGTGGCCACCAAAGAGGGTGGCATGATTACGGGAGAAGAACGCATCCGCGAACATCTGGGCCAGCTCTACGGCGATGTCAACGGCTATGAAGGACGTCCCGCGGACTACCAGGCAGCGCGAGCGGATTCTCTGGCGCACGAACTGGAAGACGTGATCGGCGATTTCCATAAGCTCACGGAGAAGGAACTCCCAGGCATCAATGCGGGATTGAAGAAGAAAAATGCGGAGCCGATTTCCGTTCTCGCGGAATCCGACTGGCAGAAAAAGCGCGAGGCCGAGGGAAGTTCGGGAGCGGCGGCCGGGATGCGGTTTTTCCAGCGTGAGATGCGGGAGACGGATTAGGGAGCCCGACTGGCCGCGAGCAACGCAAGCCTGAAGATTATCTTCGTGACCAAAGCCCCACTTCTCGCAGAAAGCGCGAGAAATGGGGCACCCGTTTTTGTGGTCGATTCTGGTAAGAACGCCTATATATCCCTTCCCACCGTGTAACAGCCGCACTGTCGGTTTGATTCCCGGGCACCGCTACGAGTAGATTGGTTTGTCCAAGACAGGTGAGGGCAAGCTGGCGGAGGACTTTTCAGGAGATTCCCATGCTAAAACGATTCATTGTTTCGATTTTCTTGTTTGCCGGTCTCGTGGCGTTTCTCGTGGTCACCTCAGCGGCCGCCGATGAGAACGTATGCAAGGGCGATCCTGACAAGTGGCAGCAGATTTTTAACGGTAAAGATTTGACGGGATGGAAGCATGTTGGACCGGGCAGCGACACCGTTGAGGATGGCCTGATCCATACGCATGGCGGCATGGGACTGCTTTATTGGACGGGCGGCAAGATCGGCAATTGCCAGATTCATGTCGTGTACAAGATGCGCGACGTGAACGACAACTCCGGAGTGTTCATCCGCATTCCGCTTGAACCCCGCGAAGAATGGATGCCGGTGCACTACGGCTTCGAAGTGCAGATCGATAACGATCCTCAATCTTCGGGCGAGGATGAGTATCACGAGACGGCGATGTTGTATTCGCTGACCAAGCCGCTGGTGAGACATGCGTGGAAGTCTGGTCCGGAGTGGAACACCATGGACATCACTCTTGACGGATCGCGTACCATCGTCACACTGAACGGGGTGAAGGTCACCGACTATAAAGACGGCGATCCAGTCCCGGATCGCAAATTTGATTTCGAACCGCAACGCGGCCCGCGGCCCAACCTCGGCTACATGGGCCTGCAGAATCACAGTGACAACGACATTGTGTTCTTCAAGGAAGTGGCCATCAAGCCGCTGAAGAAGTAGCTTTCTTTCACGAGCGCAGGTCGCATTCTCAATTCGTCATGTTTCAATCGTGAGTTCGAATTACTTAGGAGGGGTTGGCATGAAACCCAGATTCTCGCGACGCGCATTCTTGCAGGGAAGCATGACGGCCGCTGCCGGCGGGCTGCTGGTTTCGAAGAACATTGTTCTTGAAGCAGCGCCAATGCCGCGCCTCCCCGTAGCGCCCAGCGACCGCGTGCGCTTCGGCATGGTCGGAATCGGCATGCAGGGTTCCGGGCTGCTGGCGGGCGCCATCACAATTCCTGGCATTGAGTGCGTGGCCGCCGCCGATTTGTATGACGGACGCCACACGCTCGCCAAAGAAATCACCGGCAACACGGGCCTGTCCACCACACGCCATTATCAGGAACTTCTCGACCGAAAAGATATTGACTGCATCGTGGCGGCAGTTCCCGATCACTGGCACCGGCGCGTCGTAGTCGACGCCTGCAATGCGGGCAAGGATATTTATTGCGAGAAGCCCATGTCGCACAACGTGGCCGACGGCTTGGCCATGGTCGAGGCGGCGCAGAAAAATAATCGCGTAGTGCAGATCGGGTCGCAGCGCGTGAGTTCTGTGCTCTGTGCCAAGGCCCGCGAACTCTATGCAGGCGGCGCAATCGGTGACATCGAGATGGTCGAACTCACGCTGGGACGAAACGATCCTACTGGCGCTTGGGAGTATCCGCCGCCGCTCGATCTTTCCGCGGAAACGCTCGACTGGGATACGTGGCTCAACGACGCTCCCAAGATTCCGTTCAACAAGTATCATTTCGCGCGCTGGCGCTGCTGGCGGAATTACGGTACAGGAGTGGCCGGCGATTTGATGGTGCACCTGATCAGCGGCATGCTGGTCACGCTGGGTTGGAATGAAATTCCACGCTCGGCTTCGGCGATGGGCAGCATCGTCCGCTTTCCCGACGGCCGCGACATGCCCGACTTCCACACTGTACTTTTCGACTATCATGGCGTCGCGGTTTACGTGCGTCTTGACCTGGGCTGCGAAACGCCGGAACTGGCGCGCTTCATGGGTCCAAAGGGACTTCTCGATGCCAGCGAGAACGACCTTCGATATTCTCCCCAGCCGGGCGTCGATCTCGATCCCAGCTATTACAGTTCCAGTTTCCCTTCGAAAATGCGGGCGGAGTACACGGCGCAGTGGCACGCGGAGCATGATCCACAGCTAGGGAAAGAGCCTACGCACGAAGACACGGTTTATCACGGCCACGACTGGGATGATGTGCGTCCACACCTGAACGTATTCTTCCAGTCGGTAAAGTCGCGCAAGCCGGTCACGGAAGATGCGGTCTTCGGCAATCATGCCGCGATCGCGTGCCACATGGCCAACGAGTCGTACTTCCGCAAGCGGCCGGTTGCGTGGGACGAGGCTACGAAAACCATCAAATCGGCGTACTAGGGCGAGGGCGCGGTGCAACGTACCTGCGGCGAGTAGAGAACGGAGAGCCTTAGCGATGCACGACCGACGGCAGTTTCTGCAGAAGCTTGCGAGGGCGCTAGTGGCTCCCGCATTCTTGGCAAGAATGAGAGCGGAGGACGCGAAAGCCAGCCGGATTCCGATCGCATTTTCTACGCTCGGCTGTCCGACATGGGAATGGCACAAGATCCTGGATTTTGCGGTGCAGCACGGATTCGCGGCGATTGAGTTGCGTGGGCTTGAGAAAAATGTGGACCTGCCGACTCATCCCATCTTTGCCGCCGACCGCATCGAGCAGACGAAGAAAGAAATCCGCGGCAGCAAGCTCAAGATCGCAAACGTGAGCAGTTCCGCTCAGATGTATGTGGAGGATCCAGCGAAGCGGGCGAAAGAATTGTCCGATGCGCGGCGCTTCATCGATCTGGCGTCGGCGCTCGAAGCCCCGTTTGTCCGCGTGTTTGGCGGCAAGGCGGAGTCCGACAAGAGTCCGGGGCCTGACGATGCGACCAAGGCCCGAGTCGCCGCCGGACTGCGCGAACTGGGCGCCTACGCCAGCCCGCGCGGCGTGACCGTGATCATCGAGTCGCACGACCACTTCACGGCCTCCGCTACATTGAAAGACGTGCTACACCAGGCCGATTCCGAGCATGTCGGCTTGCTCTGGGACGCGCATAACACCTTCGCCACTTCGAATGAAGATCCGGAGCTTACTGTCAAACAGCTTGGCCCGTGGATCCGCCACACACATCTCAAAGATTCAGTAGGAAGTGGTGAAGGCCGTCATTATGTCCTGACCGGGCGCGGGAATGTTCCGGTTGCGAAACAAATCGCGGCGCTGCGCGCAATTGGCTACAAAGGCTTCTACTGTTTTGAATGGGAGAAGCTCTGGCATCCCGACATCGCGGAACCGGAGATTGCGATTGCAGATTATGCGCAGGTCGTTGGCCAGTGCCTGGGCGACGCCAAGGCCTGCGGCTTGTAGGCGCCTCGGCGACTTGCCCGCTTTAAGCGGGAGCGCGATCCATGATCGTCTCGCTCGCCGCGTCCCAATACATTTTCTTGCCCGAGAAATACGACTCGGCGGCCATCATGCACGCGACGGAATGCGCGAAGCCGTCGTGTACCGTGGCATGAGGTTGCTGGCGAGAACGCATGCATTCGAACCAGTTGGCCATGTGCTCCAGCGACAAATCGTCAATGCCCATGGGCGGAAGGCCGCTTTCTCCCGGCAGCGAAATGAACTTCGACTTTCGCTTCTCGTCCACGTCGGCGTCGTCCTCGTGCGTTCCCTTCTCTTCAATCTGCTGATAGCGCGGGCTGCCCTCTCCACCAATATTGATGAGGGTGGCGTTCTTGCCCATGTAGCGCGTAAAGCTAGGCGCGTCGTTGCCGAAGCTGGTCGCATAGCTCACCAGAAAACCCTTGGGATATTCCAGCAATGCCTGGAATGTGTCGGCAGTTTCGCGGCCGTCGTGCCAGGCGAAGACTCCACCGTGGGCGACGACCGACCTGGGGAAGTGGTCGTCCATGAACCAGTGCACCACGTCGAGGGCATGGCTCATCCACTGATCCGGAATCCCGCTGGAGAAATCCTTGTACAGGCGGAACTCAAAATACAACCGCGGATCGAACGGACGCGCCGGCTTGGTCAGCAGCCACTTACTCCAATCCGTGTCCTGCTCACGAATTTGCTTCACCTCAGGACGTCCACGCCAGCGCGGACCGTGGTAGTTCCATACGATTTCAACCTTGCTGATGTCTCCCAGAGCGCCGCTGCGCACGACTTCGTGCGCGGCGTTCTGATAGGGCTCACTGCGATGTTGGGTGCCGACCTGCACGATCGTCTTGGCCTGCAACACAGCGTCGCGCGCCGCTTTCGCCTCGGACAACACATTCCCCATCGGCTTCTCGACGTAAGCGTCCTTACCCGCCTCCGCCGTCATTTTCAGGATGGGCGAATGCGCGTGCTCGGGCGTCGAGATCAGCACCGCGTCGACATCCTTCATGGCGAGGAGTTCTTCCAGATGTTGAACGGCGCGCGGTGCACGGCCGTAGTAGCCCGCATTCGTGGCCGCAGCTTTCTCGCGATTCACTTTCCACAGATCGCAGAGGGCAGTCATCTCGACGTGGTGGCTGGACTTCAGTTTCGACGCGATCAGATCGAGATCCCCGCCGCGGTTCCCGATGCCGATGTGTCCCAGCGAAATGCGGTCATTGGCGCCAACGATATTTTCGTAGGACAACGCGGTTCGCGGCAGAATAGCTCCCGTAGCAATGACCACCGCGGACTTGCTCAGGAACGTTCGTCGATTGACTGCGACATTGATGGGAGGATTGATACGGGGAGGGACGGGCTGGAAGGAATCGCTCATGATGGGCTCCGGTATGGGATGGTTCGGCTCGGGCTGGATTAGGATCCGCAGGCCTGGTTCGCGTGAGAGTCAGTTCGCCATGCTAATAGCGAGATATGCGCAAGTCAAGGTGGGAGCAACTTGATAGGAACAACCTGGGTTCTGATTGGCGGCCCGCGATGCAGCGCTACTTAACGGAGGTATCGGCAGCGACAAAAGCCATCGCCGTCATACCAGGTTTGATCTTGGCGTTCTTGCCTCCGAAAGCTCCCTTGCCACCCTCGAGCGTTTCGCCACCGAACAGCGGTACATGCTTGCCTGCCACCTCGACCGAGTGAATTTCAAAGACGAGGTCACCGGGAGCGGCACCGTTGGCGGGATCGGCGATGGTGAGGGCCGCGGCGATCGAAGCGCCTTTGGGAGCGAGTACAGTCTCGCCAAGCTTGACCTGTTCATCAAGCACCACTGTAATTTCGTCGCCTACAGCCGCTGATTCGGAGTCGATTTCTTTGCCGGCGAAAGCGACGCGGACAGGCGTGCCGGCTCGCATCATTCCGTCCTCCGGAACGGATACCGTGGACTCAAGAACCGGCGCTGGAGAGTTGGAAACTTTGTAGTCAGCACGTTCAACACTGCTGCGAAGGAAGTTGGGTCCGACTGCAATTACTTCGAGATGAGTGCTGGAGTTGATGGTGATGGGACCAGTGTACTTCGCGGACTGTGTTGTCGGTGTCCAGCCGTTGGTGGTGTAGTAGAGCGTTGCATAATGAGTCTCGCTCCTGATGGTGATTTTAGTGCCGGCGGGGACGCTGCCCGACTCAGTCGAGAACATCGGTTTTTCGACATTCAGCGCGTTTCCGAATGTTGGGCGGATCATCATCGGCGGCTGTTCAACCGGCAGGGAGGCAGCGTCGGGAGACGGAGGCTGCGCCGCGCCTTGCCCGGATGCGCTCTGCCCAGACGAAGTCTGGCCTGACGCCTGAGCTGCCGCGGCATGCAGCATCGCGATGCGCCGCGACAATCTGACGGGATCAAGCGAGGCCAATTGCGCCGCTCGCTGCATCGCGAGCGCGCTCTCGATTCCCCGGCTCCGCATGCTGAGGATCGCCGACTCCACCTGAAGCTGCGACTGCAGCGCCAGCGAACGTTGCATAGCGCTGATCGCAGACTGCGTGGCAAACATACCATGATTAAAGGCCGCGCGAGCCTGCAGCGACGCCGCCATTCCAAGGAAGATCGAGCGGGCCTGCGCGGAAGTGAACATGGCGGACTGCGTGGCGATCAGCCCTTGAAGCTGCGCCTGATTCGTCATGATCATGCTCTGCGCCTGGACCACGGCGAAAGCCTGCTGGGCCTGTCCTGCCGGCGGAATGCCGGGAGCCGGAGGAATCTGAGCGAGGGAACCTACAGTAAATGTAACAATCAGTGCAAGCGCTGAAAGAACCTTCACCGCGATCTCCTGGGGACCCGCCGGCACCGAAAGAAAAGGTAGACACGACGAGACACTCAAACTCTTGAACTCGACCGCGTCAACTGTGCCCCAAACGATGTTACAACAACTTAAATGATCGCGGGCAACTGCGATTCATATTGGAGAGAACGCAGATAAACGCCGGTCTGAATGCTACTGCACGAGTTCCTGAGTCATGACTGCTCCTCCCATGGAAGCCAGAACTGCTGTGACCTTCACTACCTTGTGAGTTTCCGCGGCGACCCAAAGAGTCTTTTTGTCTGAGCCACCATCCGCCGAGGAGATTTCGACTCGAAGAGCATCGAACGTACCGGCCGGCACTTTAACTTCCTCTTTTCCAGAGACCGTCAGTTGCAGCAGTTTTACTTTCTGGGTCTGAACGTCGAAGTTGCGGAAGGTCGTGCTGTAGCCCTCCGCCAGCGGCAGGCAAGCGATAACCTGCTCCCCGCCGGCCGCGTCAGCAAACAGTGGGCCGCCTAGGTCGACCGCAATGGGCTTGTCTTGCCCGTTCATGCTCATCTTCCCAGCGGCCTTATTCCCGGCAAAATCAAGATCGATGGCAACCGGTCCCTGCCGGACGCTTCTCTTCAGCAGCAATAAGCTGCCTTTTTCGATCGTTGCCGTGTCGGTCGCGGTACCCTGTGGCGTGTCCATCTGATCGGTTGCAGTCCAGGACCCGGCGCTATTCTGGATGGCGGTAGAAATCTTCATATTCATCTGCTGGCCGCCCATCTCGAACTTTACCTGATAGTTGTATGTGGCCGCCTGCAAGTCCAAGGCTGGCTTTGGCGTGCCGATCGTACCGGCATCCACCTTCTTGGCCAGGACAACGGACTTCGGATCGACTGAAATTTCCTTCAGACGCGCAACTTCCTCGGACGTGCCGCCCTCTTGATACCTTCCTCCTAAATGCAACGCGAGAAACTTCTCCGACTCCATGAATAGCGCCAGGTTGTTGATCGGCCGGGCAAACCCGTGCCCTTCATCCGGAGCGAGAATGTACTCCACCGGGAAGCCGCGGTCGCGTAACGCAATCACGATCTGTTCCGCCTCGCGCCGGTTCACCCGGGGATCATTCGCTCCCTGTGCCACCAGCAAGGGCGTCTTTATTTTGTCGGCAGAACTCAGTGGGGACTCTTCCAGCAGCAGAGCTTTGCCTTGCGGCGTGTTGGGATCGCCCATGCGTTTGTAAAACATTGTGCGAATGGATTCCCAGTAGGGCGGAATCGAATCCAACAGAGTGATCAGATTCGATGGCCCAACAATGTCCACCGCCGCGGCATACAAATCGGGGGTGAAGGCGACCCCAGCTAACGTAGCGTAGCCGCCATACGAACCGCCAAGAATGCCCACACGCTTGGGATCGCCTATGCCCTGGGAGACAACGAACTTTACGCCCCACGTTAAGTCATCCTGCATCTTCCGGCCCCATTCCAGATTTCCCGCATCGAGGAACTTCCTACCGTACCCGGTCGATCCGCGGAAGTTGGGCATCAAGACGGCATAGCCTCGATTGGCAAAAAACTGCGCCAGCGGGTTATATCCCCACTGGTCGCGTCCCCACGGACCCCCGTGAGGAATAATCAGTGTGGGCAGATTTTTGGCCTCGACTCCTTTCGGAACAGTGAGGTAGGCGGGGATCTCCAAACCATCGGAAGACTGGTACGTGACTGGCTTCATTGGTGCAAGGTCGGCGCGCGGCAGTTTTTCCCGAACCTTGAATTGCGGCGTCAGGGTTCGACTTTTGCGATCGAAGAGCAAAGTCTCGCCGGGTTCGGTATCACTGACGGCCGTTACCAGCCAAACCTGCTCGTCTTTCGTGCGCGATACCACGTTGATCTCTTCCCCCGGGAACTTGTGCTCAATCCAGTGAACGTCGTCGCCGAACGCCTTGTTCTTGTAGTAGGTTTTCACGCGGGCGGCGGTGTACCAGGTCTCCACCAGTTCATCGTTGGCCTCGGAAAACAGAGCTCCGCTGAAGTCGACCTTCCCCAGCGGATCCGACTCCACCATTTCCGTCTTGCCCGTTTGCGGATCGAACAGGACCAATGAGATCAGATCCGTACCTTTATTCGTCTGCAGGTAAAGGCGCTGATCTCCCCGCTGAAAATGCAGCGGACCGCAGGTCTCAAACACCGAGCAGGAATAAACCTTCGTAAACCCATCCGCGTCCACGCGCAGCATTTCAGTGTCGCCATCTTCCGCGCTGCGTGTCGCCATTCGCAGCTGTCCTTTCAGGTCGAACACCCATCCGGTGATGCGCTCGGTGTTCTTGCGCACCAGCACCTTCTCTCCCGTGGAGAGATTCAGCTTATAGAGATCATGCCAGGCCTTATCCCGATCATTCAGTCCGATGTAAACCACGTTCGGATCGCTCTTCGGCACTTCATACAAAATTACCCGCACACCCTTGAGTCCGGTCAGATCGCGGGAAGGCGGTGCCTCGGCATCCGCAGCGGGTTTCGCCGATGGATCAACAGCGTAGACGTTGAAATTCTCGTCGCCCTCGTTATCCTTGGCGTAAAGGATGTACTTGCTGTCGCGCGTCCAGAAATATCCGGCGACAGGACGCTTGGTCTCCGTGGTCAGAAGTCGCGCGGCGCTAAAAGGTTCATTCACGGCTTTGACATAAACATTACGAGTATCTTTCCACGGCTTCAGAAAAGAGACGTACTTGCCGTCCGGCGAAAGCTGGGCTGCCGCAATTTCCGGATTGCCGAAAATGATGTCGCGGTCAATCAGCGGCGGGGCTGCCGTCGTGGTGTCCGCGGCGGTGGCGAGGGAGGCGAGCAGGAGAACACACACCAGGCCAAATGAGAGTTTCATATGCAGTAGTCCTTTTCTGTGGCGCGTGGAAGAGCGCTCCTTGAACGAAAGCGCCATTTTCCTCCGGGTTGGTCGGATATGCAAGAGAGTGCGGGGAAATTTCCCCAGCGGAGACTTGCTTCACAAAGATTTGGTTGGCGCCCGTGTGCTCAGATCAGCCTGCAGACATCCTTACGGCGCCACTGCGCCATTGGCATCACCATCGACGGAACAGGCGCTTCAGCACGACGTCGCCTGATGCGGCTTAGTCGCGCGTGAGCGTGCCGTTCACCATTCGCATGATTCCCAGAGGATTCCCGGGTTGCAACTCTACAGGAAGCGCTGAGGCCGGGAAATCCTGGTAACAGACTGGGCGCGCAAAACGAAAGATCGCTTGCGAGCCGACTGAGGTCGAGCGGCCATCGGAGGTTGCCGGAAACGGACCTCCGTGCACCATTGCGTGGTTGACTTCGACTCCCGTGGGAAATCCGTTGAACACGATGCGGCCCACTTTTGTCTCCAGCACGCGAATCAGTTCGCGGGAACGGGCGAGATCCTCTGCGGTTCCATGAATCGTGGCGGTCAGGTGTCCATGCAACCTTTGCGCCACAGCCACCAGATCGCTCTCCTCACGGTAGTGCACCAATAGCGTGGTTGGACCGAAGACTTCCTCCCCTAACTCGGGATGATCGAGAAAGTCTGACAATGAGATTCCAAAGACCGTAGCTGCCGCGGTGGCGGCTTCCGCTGTCGCCACCTTGGGTATGCCGGCGATCAACTCTGCTCGTCCTTCCTTAAGTCTTTCCTGAATGGCTTGGTTGTACCTGGCCGCGATGCCGTGGGTCAGCATCCCATAGCTTTCGAGAACTCCCACGCCATTTCGCAAACTTTGGACGAACTCTGCGCTTTCCCTCTGCGGCACAAACACGAGGCCCGGCTTGGTGCAGAACTGGCCGGAACCCAACGTGAACGATGTTTGTATGCCCTTGGCAAGCTGCGCGCTCCCTTCGCGTAACGCGTCTCGCAGAATGAACAGAGGGTTCGTGCTTCCCATTTCGGCATAACACGCGATGGGCTCCGGGCGATTCGCGGCGAGGCGCATCAGCGCTTGTCCGCCACTTGCAGAACCGGTAAAGGCGACGGCCTTGATCGCGGGATGCTGCACCAGGGAGACGCCGACGTCGATTCCCGAATCGAAGAGCAGAGCGAACACTCCGGACGGCAGATGGCTCGCCTGCACCGCCTTCTGGATGATCCTTCCGACAAGTTCGCTGGTTCCGGGATGCGCGGGATGTGCCTTGACGATCACCGGGTTGCCGGCAGCGAGAGCGGAGGCTGTATCGCCTCCGGCCACTGAGAATGCCAGAGGAAAATTGCTTGCTCCAAATATTGCGGCAGGTCCCAGGGGCCGCAACATCGACCGGAGATCCGGCCGCGGAAATGGCTTGCGCTCCTTGTCGCCTTCATCGACGCGCGCGTTAACCCAGGAGCCTTCTTCAAGAACTTCAGCAAAAAGTCTGAGCTGGTCCGTGGTACGGACCAGCTCATTCTTCAGACGTGGCAGTGCCAGACCTGCCTCGAGGTGGGCGCGCTCTAAAATTGCGTCGCCTCCACTCGCGAGGCCGTGGGCAATGCGGCGCAGCAGTTCCGCGCGATTGCGTCCGCTGAGGCTGCTCAGAGCCGGGAACGCGTCGGAGGCCAGGTTGGCAGCCCGATCAATGTCGTCCGTTGTGGCGGACCGGAAGACCGGCTCCAGTTCCATAGCATTTGCCGGATTGACTGCACGAAAGGCTGCGCCGCTTGCGCCCGCCTGATCGCCTAACCCCGCCTGATCGCCTAACAACGAGAGACCCGAGAGCTTGGGCGTTGACGTTTCCATCTGATTGACCTCTCCGCCTGATTGACCTCTCCGCGCCTCGTTAGTTTCGAAGCACTCGCCTTCACCAAGACTATCAATGCTCACTGTGTAAACCAATTATCCGCTGCTATTTAATCGCAACGATCAACCGAAACCGGCGTTCCAGGCCGTAATCCAGGCAGCACCGAATCGCCGACTAACGCGCAGCGCAAGGCAGTCGAAAACTCTTTTGGATTTGGTGACCAATGGTGACGAGTTGGCCAAATGCGGAGGGAACCTGCCGCTCGCGAGTGAGCGGATTCAATGAGATAAATGGTAGGCACGAGGAGACTCGAACTCCTGACCTCTACCGTGTCAAGGTAGCGCTCTAACCAACTGAGCTACGCGCCTACTGATTGAGTCGATTATACCTTAGCTCCGTCCAGAGAAAAATCCCGTATCCTCCACCATGCCGTCAATTCAGCAACCGGGCGAGCGACCGATTTAGAACAGCCTCATACCGCTAGAACAGCCGCGCCTGGCTCTGCGCCAGTTCCACCGGCGAACAGCAGTCGGCGTCATCGTTCGCCACATGATTGACTCGCGCACTCACTGGATAGCTTCGCATCCGCCGCGCATCGTAGGGCTTCAACAAATCGGACACGGCAGTCACATCCGTTAATCCCGGATCAAGCCACAGGTCGTAACTTTCTCGATCAAGAATGACCGGCATCCGGTCGTGGACGGGCGATGCAACGGCGTTCGGCATCGTGGTGAGGATCGAGCAGGTCTCGATCGCCTTGCCCGTTGCATCTTTCCAGCGCTCCCAAAGTCCGGCAAAAGCGAACAGCTCGCCATCGTTGACTTCGAAGCAATACGGTTGTTTTTCTCTGCCGGCCCACTTCCATTCGTAGAAGCCGTCCGCCGGAACAATGCAGCGCCGCGACTTGAGCGCGTCCCGGAACGCCGGCAGCGTGGCCGCCGACTCCGACCGCGCGTTAATCATTCGGGCAGCACCGGACGCATCCTTGGCCCGCCACGGAATTAATCCCCAGCGAACCAGCGACAACTCGCGACGCGCTTCCTTCGGATGCTGGCGAATGATGGGGATAGGCTGCGAAGGAGCAACGTTATATCTTGGCGTCCAGTCCTCTTCTCCGGACACGGCATCGAAATGCTCTTCGACAATCTGCTTCCGCCGCGACAGCCGGTATCGTCCGCACATAAAAATGATTATGGCAGAACGCGGCCGGGTAATGTCTTCAGCAGCGGGGCCGTTAAGGAGGGGAGTCACGTTGGGAGTTCTGCTTCTCCTTGTAACCCCCTGAGCGACTCCTCTCCTCCTTTTGACGGTCCCGCTAACTACTTGGCCAACTGCCCGAAAACCTCAGGCAGCACTGCCGTTCCTTCCGCTCTCACCGCGTCGAGCAGACTTGGTTTCAGACCCAACGCCCGAACGATTGTCGGCGCAACCTGCGTGGTCGCGGTTGTGTTCGAGACGGTTTCAGCCTCGAAGCTCGGATTCGCCACCAGCAGCACGACGTTCGTGTCGTCGTGCGCGAATCCGCCGTGATCCCCGATCATCGAGGTGCTCCCGGAATACGTCATACCCACGTTCGGAGTCACGATGATGTCGGGCGATCGCGGATCCTCCCCCGGCTCAAGACCGCCGACGTTGTAGTTCAGCGCCAGCGACGGTCCGTAGTAAATCTGACCGAGCCCGGTCTCTGCGGCATCGGCTTCCAAAATCCCCACCGCAGAGTCTACGCTCACGCCTTTTTTCAGCCAGAGCACAGACACATCGTCTTCGGTTGAGCCAATGCCGGTCGTGTTGAGTGGCGACTCCGACCATGGAATGAGATCCCCGAGCAGAGTTGCAGGCGTATCGGCGCCGTTGGCCACGTAACGAGTCGGGTCGATCGGCGACTCCCCATGCTTCGCCGTGATGATCAGCAGCGTGTCGTTATAAATGCCGGCAGCCTTGAGCGCGTTGACAATTGTGCCGATCGCTGTGTCGACGTACTCGATTTCGTTCAGTAACTGCAGGCTGGGCAGTGCTGCCGCATTCTTGTAGCCGCCGGCGGCCACGCCCGCCTCATTCACGGATTGTCCAACGTATACGCTCTGGAAGTTCATGCCAAAGACGGCCGGAACCGATGCCGGCGCGCCCGAGTGGGTCTTCCCCGCGATCTGGTTCAGCAAGGCATACACCTTGATTGCGTCATAGCACTGGATGTTTTGGAAGCTGGCGTTCCACGCCGATGCGCCAACCGTATCCCGGATCGGATCGCAGGCAATTCCATCCAGGGTTTTTACACCGGGCAAAGCGACCACAGTGGAGCTAACCTCCGGCGAGTAGTAATCGTTCAAGCCGTTGCCCCCGGGACCACCCACAAACGAATAGGAGGGATGCTTGTCGATCCATGCTGTGTATCCCCCAGCCGCGTGAATCACGCCAAAAAGTGTATTTGTACGGATAAAGTTCCAGGGATACACGGGTGCGCACCCGGCTTGCGGGTCGCGTGACAGCTTCTTCACATCGAGCGAAGCGATGCCGCCCTCGGTCAATCCCGCGCCCGGCGCGCCGCCGTTCAACTTGGTATCGTCGATGTCGACGCCCTGGTCGTTGTCGGTGGTGGTTCCCGTCGGCATCCCAAACGGGGTGCACGGTCCGCCGGCCAGGCCCGTACCGGTCTTCACCAGCGGCGCATCGAGCGACCGGTCGTAGGCTACGTCGTAATATAGGCCGGTCGACTTGGGCGTGCCGCCGGAGGCCAGCGCCGCCATTCCGGGAAACGAATCCGAAGGCTTCGAGGATGCGGCATTCACATAGTTGATCCCCGTCTGGCTCAGCGCTGCCATGTTCGGGCAGTACGGAGCGCCGCCGTTCGCGCCCTGAATCCCGTTCGCGCAGTTGTAGAAGTCCACCGCGTGCATGCCGTCGATGCTCAACAACAGCACATGCTTGATTTTCCCCGAACCCACACCGTCCTTGTCAGCGTTCTTGTCCGCTGCGATGGCATGAATTGACGATGCCATGGCAATTGCAACTGCAGTTCCAGCTAGTACTAACCTCTTTGTCTTCATCTGTAACCTCATGTGTAGCCTCCAAGAGGATGAGTATTAGCCCTGAACATTGAGCAGGCGTTAATTCTCTGTGAAATCTCATTCAGACGCTCGCCGCAATCGTCGTGCAAAGGGCCGTGCAAGAAGAACTACTTAAGGAATACAAGAGAAAACTTTGTAGAAGGTACAAAGGGGGCACACAAGACCTCCTGCAATGCCACTCTCGCGAGTCGGAACAGAGTAGAGACCGGTGATCCGCGCGGTCGGCACCACCCGGCATTTTCTATAGTAGACTTGCCCCATGATTCGTCGGATCGCGCCTCAATTCTTCACCTTGGACATCACTGCCACCGTTGCCTATTACGAGGCTAAGCTTGGTTTCAAGTGTTCAGGCACGTGGCAGGACCCGCCGGTTTACGCCATCGTTGCGCGCGACCAGCAGGCGATTCACTTCCGCTGTGCCGAACCTCCCACGGCCAATCCCAACAAGTATTCCGACGAACTGCTCGACGCGTACGTACTTGTCGAAGATGTGGACGCGCTTTACGCTGAGTATTCAGATCGAGGCGTGGAATTCACGCGCGGACTTGCCGATATGCCGTGGCACTCGCGCGAGTTTGTGGTGAAAGATCGTGATGGCCGACTGCTTGCCTTCGGCGCGAACATGTAGTCGTATCTCGGTTACCGTGCACGACAAACTGAGCGTTCACAAGTGGCTCGGCAAAATCGCGCCCGAGTAACAGGCAAACCAGAACACTGAAAATTCCTTCCAGCTTGCCGCCGGCCCGCCACACGAGCCGGGTGAACTCCGCTCGGCGCACTGGTCAAAACGAAGACACCTCGTGCTTTAATAAACCAATGCGCCTGCACGATTACGCACCCCGGCCCGCGCACCTCAAATGGCTTCTCGATTCTGACCCGGCCATCCGTTGGCAGGTCATGAGGGACCTCACGGGTGAATCTTCCGACGCAATCGCAGCCGAACGGTCGCGCGTCGCAACCGAAGGCTGGGGAGCGCAACTTCTCGCCCGCCAGTCTCCTGCTGGCAACTGGGGCGGCAGTCCCCGCGGCTGGAGAGCCGATTTGCCAAAGGAGCACCGAGACCTGCTGATCACGCTGTACAGTCTCTCTGTCTTGATGGACCTCGGTCTCGACCCCGCCAGCAAGCAGGCCCGGAAGATGATCGACCGGGTCGACCAACGGCTCGTGTTTAAGTGGCTCGTCTTTAAAGGACAAGACCGGCCTTACCTTCGCGGCGAAACGGAGCCCTGCATCAACGGCAGAATCCTCGCCATCGGCGCGTATTTCAAGAGACCAAATGACGCGCTGGCCGGGCAACTTCTGGATGAGCAACTCGAAGATGGCGGCTGGAACTGCGAAGCCCCCAAGAGCCGGCGCTCTTCGTTCCACACCACCATCTGCGTGCTCGAAGGACTGCTCGAATACGAACGAGCAGGGTGCAAATCGGTAGCTGTCACCAAGGCCCGCAAGCGGGCGGAAAACTATCTGCTCGCGCGCCGCATGTTCCGCTCGCTTCGAACCGGCAAAGTCATCAACAAACGCTGGCTCCGCTTCTCGTTCCCGCCGTTCTGGCACTACGACGTTTTGCGCGGACTCGATTATCTGAGGAATGCAGCAATCAAACCCGACAGCCGCGTCCGTGACGCCATCGAAATCGTGACCGAGCGCCGCCACCAGAACGGCCGCTGGCCGCTCAACTGCCTTCATCCCGAATTTATTCCGTTGAAGGTGGAGACCGAGGTCGGCGGCGCAAGCCGCTGGAACACACTGCGCGCTCTCCGAGTTCTTCTCTGGTACAGCAAATCCTGGTAAACAAATTAACGAAGTACTTGTGACTTGGCCTGCTCGCCGATGGCTCGAGTCAGAAAGCTGCGCGAATCTGCCATTCAGAGCGAAAAATCAACCGCAACTCGGAAGTTATCTGCGGGAATCAGCGATTTCATTCAGAACCCCTCGATTGCGGATCAGGTGGAATGGTTGGGCACTTGTGTTCCGCGAATTGCTTCCTCAAACTCTCCTGTGCGGCGGAGGTCTGCTTAAGTAACGTCAGCGGAACCTTGAACTCGCGCCCGCAATCGGAGCAGGCGGCCACGGCTGGGACCGGCCCGAGCCATTTCGTTACCCGGAGGTTGCGTGCCATTGTTGCCGACAAATTATAAGGCAGAACTCAGGTCGGGCCACGTCAGGATCAGGCCTCGCAAGGTGCGTAGATAAGCGGCGAAAGTAAGGCGAATGTAATGGACCGCGACCGCGACGACTATACTTTGTTTTCAGGCACTTGTGATGAAACTCCTAGCCGCGCCCTGGGCAACTCAGTGGACTGCTGGGTTTTCTACTACCAGGGCTTTACGCAACGTGGTTGCCCCGTAACCCGGCTCGCTACCACAGCTTCCCGCCCTCAGCAGGTCGAGCGCGACCTGAGGGATTCAACCTATAGGGAAGCAGCCGAGTCTCCTGACGCTGGATGTGGTAGAGTGCGGTAATGGGTGGTAAGTCCGAACGGCTGGCCGACCTCATCAAAGAACTGCTGATTCTTAACCGGGGGAGGGTGTTCCTGCGCTGTATCCCCTGACTGCGATGGAGGCCGAAGAGCGGACATCGAGACGGAAGAGAGTTCGTACGAACTTGGTACAGGTCCTTCATCGCAGCGACGGAAAGTCGTGAACCTGTCGATTGAACCGGTTGATTTGTGGCCGGGAAACATCGAAACCTGGCAACATTGAGTCTGGCATTTAAGCTGCCGGCGTGGGTTCCCGCGGTTTCCTTTGCACCGGCGACTCCAGACCAGTAGATTTACTCTCTGCACGCGGGCGGGCAGCGTGAAGGAACTCCGTGATGGACCGCCACCCAGGAACCGATTAATGCCGGACAAAGCCAAGACGAATGTCATCGATGACGAGGGGAACGATCTGATTACACAAGATACGAACGTACAGGATGTTGACGATCTGTTGAGCAGCATTGGCACGCGCGGCCTTGACGTGCTGGAAGAACCTCGCGCGCCTTTCGCCTCGCTGGAACAAGGGATGGGGAAGGAATCGGACGAGGTCGAACTCGATCTGACGCCGGGCGCTACCGATGTGGCCACCGATCCGGTGCGGGTTTACCTGCGCGAAATGGGCGCTTCGCCTTTGCTCACTCGTGAACAGGAAGTTGAAATTGCCAAGCGCATTGAACGTGGACAACTCTCCAAGCTCAAGGCGCTTTCGCGCTCGCCGATCGTAATCCTGCAGGTTCTGGCGATCGGCGAAGACTTGAAGGGCGGCCTGCGCTCCATCAAGGACACGGTAGTCATTGACGAAGAAGAAGTCACCGAAGAGATTCTGCAGAAGCGCGTCGAAGAGGTCACTCGTAGCATCGATCAGCTGGATAAACATTACAAAGCCGCCTGCCGGCTGGCTGAAAAGCTGGCCACCATTCCGGCGAAAAAGAAAGCTCGCGAGCATCTGCGCTGCCGATCTCGCCTGGGACGTGAGATGGTGCGGATTTCGCTCATCATCCGCACCCTCGGGCTGAACAACGCGGAACAAAAGCGCCTGGCCGAGCGGGTGAATAAGACGATCGAGGTCATGCGCGCCCTCGACCGCCAGATCAGCGGACTGGAAAAGAAGATCGCGGCCACGCGCAGCGAAGATCTCAAGAAACAATATCGGACTGCGCAGCGGCAGCATCGCGTTGAGATGACGCGGCTGGAAGAAGAAGCTGGAATGACCTTCCCGGAGCTGCATCGCACGCAACGCGCCATCATCCTGGGTGAAATGGGCGCGGAGCAGGCGAAGCATGAACTGATCGAAGCCAACCTGCGACTGGTCGTTTCCATCGCTAAAAAGTATGGCAACCGCGGGCTGCAGTTCCTCGACTTGATTCAGGAAGGCAACGTCGGCCTGATGAAGGCCGTCGACAAGTTCGAGTACCGCCGCGGCTATAAGTTTTCCACCTATGCGACGTGGTGGATTCGCCAGGCCATCAGCCGGGCCCTGGCCGACCAGGCGCGCACCATTCGCCTGCCGGTACACATGATCGAAGTGGTCAACAAGCTGATTCGCACTTCGCGGCAGCTGGTGCAATCTCTGGGACACGAGCCCACCTCGGCGGAAATTGCCAAGCAGATGGATATTCCTGAGGCGACCGTACGCAAAGTGCGCAAGATTATGCGCGTACCGATTTCGCTGGAAACGCCGATTGGCGAGGAGGGAGATTCTCACCTTGGTGATCTGATCGAAGACAAGACCAAGGTTTCGCCCGCCGACGCGGCCATCAACGGGAACCTGAAGGAACGAACCGAGAACGTGCTGCGCACGCTGAGTCCGCGCGAAGAAAAAATTATCCGCATGCGCTTTGGCATGGACGACGGATCGGAGCATACGCTCGAAGAAGTCGGCCAGTCGTTTGACGTGACCCGCGAACGCATTCGGCAGATTGAGGCCAAAGCGCTGCGCAAACTGCGGCATCCATCGCGCTCGGGCAAACTACGGTCGCTGCTTGACGGCATGCAGGAGTAGTCCGCCGGCGGGAATCGAAAGCAATCACCACGAAGGACACGAAAATCCACGAAGGAAACTTACCGCCTTCGTGAACCTTCGTGTCCTTCGTGTTTTATGGTTTTTGTTTTTCCGAGCCAGCTCTCGATCTTCATTTGCCAGAGTTGCATTGCAGCCTTCTCCCGGCGACAATCTTGGCGTGGAAAAGAACCTGCCCAGCAGTGCGTCCAAGATGCGCGAGCCCTTTCTGCCCGGCGCGCTGGTGATTGTGACGCTGTGCACTCCGCGAGAGAAGTTTTGGGGCATGATTCTCGCGCTGGCGTCCGAGGGCCTCAGCCTGAGCGGAGCCGAACTCGCCTCGTTCGAAGACCTTACTCTGATGGTGAAAAACGGCGAGCCCTTCACACCGGCGGTCGTTTTCTTCCCCATGCATCGCATTGAGCGAGTCGAACTGGATTCGCCCGACGGAAGCCTCCCGTCACTTTCTCAGCGCTTCCTGGCCAAGACGGGGCTGGAGCCATCGGCCGCCCTCTCGCCCATTCAACTGAATGAAATGTCCGAATCGGATGCTCCCAGGGAGCGTGCGTGAAGTTCTCGCAGATCTTCACCGCCCCCAACCAACTCACGCTGCTGCGAATGATCTTTGTTCCGTTCATCGTGATTCACCTGGTCGAGGGGCGATATCTCTGGGCGCTGGCCGTTTTCATGGTCGCTGGTTTCAGCGACGGACTCGACGGCCTGCTGGCCCGCACCCTGCATCAGCAGACTTTGCTGGGGCAGTATCTCGATCCGATTGCGGACAAGCTTTTGTTGAGTACGATGTTTCTGGTGCTCTCCATCCTGCACAAGATTCCTTGGAAGTACACCGTCGTGGTCTTCAGCCGCGACATTTCAATTCTGGCGGCCAGTGCTGTGTTGTTCGCGATTGCCGGCTTGCGGAATTTCCGTCCCAGCATTTTCGGCAAGGCCAACACCTTCTCGCAGATCAGCGCGGTTTTTTTCGTGCTGCTGCTTGAAATTTATCCGCGGCGCGGCGTATGGATCGCGCGCACAATCTTTCTACGGGCGACTTTCATCTTCACCGTTCTTTCTGCTCTGCATTACCTCATTCTGGTGCAGCAGCGTCTGCGCGAACACACGCACGCCTTACCGCCAGCGCCGCCCCCGGCCGCCTGACCCGCGATTTGACCCACTTTCTCTTCGACCCTAGAATCTTAAGTTCGTCGCGGTCGCTTGAGATCATTATGGCGTTTCGTCTTTATAACACCATGTCGTCGCGAGTCGAGGAGTTCCAGCCTCTTTGCGACCATGACAATGAGGTTCGCATGTATGCTTGCGGGCCCACGGTTTACGACTATGGTCACATTGGTAACTTCCGCACATTCGTAGCGGTTGATCTTCTCTACCGGTTCTTACGCCAAAGCGGATACAGCGTTCGCT
>Ga0070733_10000529_pt1 | contig 30705 bp, 23 predicted proteins | sample Coa_R1_9_FD_66450 | JGI IMG/M metagenome (GOLD analysis project Ga0070733, IMG submission 66450) | Surface soil microbial communities from Centralia Pennsylvania, which are recovering from an underground coalmine fire - Coalmine... | ecosystem: Environmental > Terrestrial > Soil > Unclassified ...
ATTCGTCGCTGGGCATCGAGATGTTGACGCCTGGACGGGTTGGGGCGCAGCAAGCAGCACCCCTACCAACCATCGCGGGTATCGCGTGCCTCTACTACTGTTCTGCGACGGGTTTTTTGTTTGCGCCGTTTGTGCTGGTGCCGTTGCCGTTCAGGGCGCGGGCTAAAATTTGTCCGGTGTAGGATTTTTTCACACGCGCTACCTGTTCGGGCGAGCCTTGCGCAACGATGCGGCCGCCTTCTTCGCCGCCTTCGGGGCCGAGGTCGATGATCCAGTCGGCTTGTTTGATGACGTCGAGATTGTGTTCGATGATCAGGACGGTGTTGCCGAGAGTGACGAGGCGGTTGAGGACGTCGAGAAGTTTTTTGACGTCGTCAAAATGCAAGCCGGTAGTGGGCTCGTCGAGAATGTAGAGCGTGCGGCCGGTCTGGCGTTTGGAAAGTTCGCGCGCGAGTTTGGTGCGTTGTGCTTCGCCGCCGGAAATGGTGGTGGCGGATTGTCCGAGTTGAACGTAGCCGAGGCCGACGTCCACAAGAGTTTGCAGCTTCACTTGGATTGCCGGAATATTTTCCAGGACTTTGAGAGCTTCTTCGATGGGGAGATCGAGGAGATCGGAAATAGAGAGGCCTTTGTAACGCACGGCGAGAGTTTCGGCGTTGTAGCGCTTGCCGCGGCAGACTTCGCAGGTGACGTACACATCGGGCAGGAAATTCATTTCGATGCGGCGCTGGCCGTCGCCCTGGCAGGCTTCGCAGCGTCCGCCTTTTACGTTGAAGCTGAAGCGGCCGGGACGATAACCGCGTTCGCGAGATTCCGGAAGCATGGCGTAAAGCTCGCGGATGGGCGCGAAGACGCCGGTGTAGGTGGCGGGATTGGAGCGCGGCGTGCGGCCGATGGGCGCCTGGTCAATTTGCACGACTTTATCAATGTGTTCGATGCCAGTGATGGCGCGGTGCGCGCCGGGTTTTTCCATCGAGCGGTAAAGCTTCGCGGCTAGTGCGCGGTAGAGAATATCGTTGATGAGTGTGGATTTTCCGGAGCCGGAGACGCCGGTGACGACGGTCATGAGCCCGAGCGGCAGAGTGACATCAATATTTTTCAGGTTGTGGCCATGAGCGCCAAGAATTGCGATGGATTTTCCGTTGGGGCTGCGGCGCGTTTCGGGGACGGCGATTTTTACTTTGCCTGAAAGATATTGGCCGGTGAGTGACGCGGGATTGGCGGCGATTTCGTCAGGCGGGCCGGCGGCGACTAAGTATCCGCCGGCTTTTCCGGCGCCGGGGCCGAGGTCAACCACGTAATTGGCCCGACGTATGGTTTCTTCGTCGTGCTCTACGACCAGGACAGTGTTGCCGAGATCGCGCAGCGTTTCGAGGGTATTGAGGAGGCGGCCGTTGTCGCGGGCGTGCAGTCCGATGGAAGGCTCGTCGAGCACGTAGAGCACGCCGCGCAAGCGCGACCCGATTTGAGTGGCGAGGCGGATGCGCTGGGCTTCGCCGCCGGAAAGTGTGGCCGCCGAACGGTCCAGGGTGAGGTAGCCGAGGCCGACGTTGAGAAGAAATTCCAGGCGCTCGGCGATTTCGGTGAGCGGGCGGCCGGCGATTTTGTGCTGGCGCAGGGTGAGCTTGGCGCGGATTTTATCGACGGCGGCACGGGCGGCTGTGAGCGGCAGCTCGGTGAAATCGGCGATGGAGAGACCGGCAATTTTCACGGCGAGACTTTCGGGACGCAGGCGGCGCTCGTTACACGCGGTGCAGGGCGCGGGCGACATGTATTGCGTCAGCCATTCGCGGTAATTGTCGGACTTCGATTCTTCGAGATTGGATTCCAGATGCGCCAGGAGGCCGGGAAAGTTGAGTTCCTTGGTGTTTTTGCCGTCGGCTGGATTGCCGTGGAGAATCAGGTTCTGCGTTTTGCGCGAAAGTTGTTCGAAGGGCGTGTCGAGATCGAATTTGTAGGCCGCTGCCGCGAGGCGCATGGTGCGCTGTAAGTACGTGGAGCCCGAACCTGGGCCGAGACCACCTTCGAATAGAGGTTTGGTCCAATCCACAATTACTTTGGAAGGATCGAAATCGTATTTCGAGCCGAGGCCGTGGCATTCGGGGCAAGCGCCGTAAGGTGAATTGAAACTGAAGGAGCGCGGCTCGAGTTGCGGAACGGAAATGCCGCAATCGGGGCAAGCGAGTTTCTCGGAATAGACGTGCTCTTCGCCGCCGACGACGACAATGGTGACGAGGCCGCCGGTGAGCTTCAGCGCGGTTTCGATGGATTGCTCGAGGCGTTGCGCGATGCCATTTTTCAGCAGCAGACGGTCTACGACGATTTCGATGGTGTGGTTTTTACGGCGGTCGAGCGGGATGGGTTCGTCGAGATTGACGAGGTCGCCGTCCACGCGAGCGCGGACGTAGCCTTCTTTCGCGTACTTCTCTAGCTCCTTTTTGTATTCGCCTTTGCGGCCGCGGACTACCGGGGCGAGGACCATGATGCGGTCGTCGGGTTTCAATGCCAGCACGGACTGCACAATTTGCTCGGTGGACTGGCGCGTGATGGGCTTGCCGCAATTGGGGCAGTGCGGTGAGCCGATGGCGCTGTACACCACGCGCAGGTAATCGTAGATTTCGGTGATGGTGCCGACGGTCGAGCGCGGCGAGCGCGTGGTGGTCTTTTGTTCGATGGCGATAGAGGGCGAAAGGCCTTCGACGGAATCCACGTCCGGGCGTTCCATCTGATCGAGAAACTGGCGCGCGTAGGCGGAGAGGGATTCGACATAGCGGCGCTGGCCTTCGGCGTAGAGCGTGTCAAAAGCGAGCGAGGATTTGCCGGATCCGGAAAGCCCTGTAATGACAGTAAGCGTATTGCGGGGGATTTCCAGATGAATATTCTTCAGATTGTGCTGCCGGGCGCCCCGGATAACGATTTTTTTCAGGCCCATGTTGGGATGGGATGCCCCCTACAGGATGCAACGTCATACACTGGGTAAAATGCGCCCAGTGTAATTTATTAACATAGCAAGGCGGTGATGGTGCGGTCAAGGAGCAGCGTGACTGCGAAAATAAATCGAACTCATTTGAGATGAGAGGGTCTAGGGGGAAATTTTGCCCTGGGGCTTGGATTTTTTACTTAGGGGCGAAAGTCGGAAAGCCTGTGTTTTCAATCAGATGAGTTTGGTTCCCGGCGTGCGATACGTTTACGCGTCAGAGGGAAGGAAAGCCGAGGATCCCTTTAGGGGATTGAGGGCTGGGCCGGCTTCCTTCCCTCGGCCTCTCCTGTCACATTCATATTCTTCATACGGGCCTAAAACGGCGGGGGCGTCTTCATACTGCTGTTGCTGTTTGGTTGCCGCGCTTTCGATTTTCCGCGAAATCCAACCGATATAAAAATGCGTGGGAAGAAAAATTCCATTCCCGTTTACAATCTAGGAACGGCTGGGGCGTGGTCCAATTGGTAGGACACCTCACTGTTAATGAGGACGGTGTTGGTTCGAGTCCAACCGCCCCAGCCAGTTCTCCTGCCGAGTTTGTTAGTCCTTCCAGTTTGAAGCGTTCGTTCTCAGTGTGCCTCCAGCGAGTCGCCCGTTTGATGCTCGGTGATCTGGTACTTAAGGAATACGTGGACCCCTTGGAGCGCTTCCGGGTCGTTTGTGGTGATGCGCAGTCGGGCGCCGTATTCGGTTTCTTCGAAGCGATACGCGATTTTGTCTACGCGTGATTTCATGATTTCGGTTCCGGGGGGATTTTCGCCGTGGACCAGGGCGGGCACGTTGAAATCTCCGGCGGAGAACATTTTCGCGATGTGTTGCAGGTGTGCGCGGATCTCGTCGCGGCTGACGGTGTCAGATGCGTCGTTTGCCGAGACCTCGATTGCGCCACCGTCCTTGTAGAGCAAGAAATGATGCGTGGTCTTTTCGTGAGGGAAGCCCATGGCTTGGTCGCCACGCTGCATCATTCCACAGTGATGTTCTGTTGATTTGTCCGTCGCCTGGCCTTGGGTTTGAATTGATAGCGCGAGAGAAGCGCCGGCCAGAACCAAAATTGTCAGTCTGATTTCCATTGCCTCCTCCTGGGTTGTTTTCGTTGCCGGAACTTGTGTGGGAAGAGTGAGCGATCTCGCGGTGCGCCTTCCTGCAGCTTTTCGAGGAGGCGGGCTTGACGACCTTTGGGGGTTTTCGCCAGGCGCGCTTGCCAACTTCGAAGGATTCGTACCATGCGGCGGCGCAGCGTCTGCAGTTCCCGCATTTGTGCATCGAGCTGGGCCAGTTTCGCACGAGCGAGAACTGCCACGCGATGGCACGGTGCGCCACCCTTATCGCGTTCCCGGAGGATGTCCCGCAACTCACTGAGAGAAAACCCGAGACACAGCGCGCGCTGAATCAGAATCACGCGTTGCAGAGCTTGCGCAGGGTATTCGCGATAGCCGGCGAGCGTGCGGGGTGGGGTGGCGAGCAGGCCGATGCGTTCGTAGTGCCGCAGCGTGTCAACGCTGATCTTCGCCTCGCGAGCCAGTGTTCCGGAGCGCATGTGGTCCTCCGCGCCGTGAATGCGATTATGGACCCCCGAACTGGTTCGGGGGTCAAGACAAATTGTTAGACGCATGGCGGCGGAAGAGCTGGCGAAGGTTGGCGCGCACGACTGCGGCGGAGTGGTTCCGCTACAAGTCAAAGTAGAGCCTCGTAGGCTCGGGCTGCGGCGGCGTGATTAATCCTTGATGACGGGGAAGCCGGCTTCGGTCCAGCCGCGCCAGCCGCCGTCCATGGAGATCACATTTGTGTAGCCCATTTTTTGCAGGTTGTCGGCTGCTAGCGCGGAGCGGAAGCCGCCGCCGCAGTAGAGAACGATGGTGGCAGATTTGTCGGGGATGGTTTTTTCGATGTCGCGCTCGATGATGCCTTTGCCGAGGTGGACGGCGTTGGGGATGTGGCCGCGGGCCCATTCGCTTTCTTCGCGGGTGTCTACCAGGATCATTTTTTCGCCAGCGTCGAGTTTCTTTTTGGTGGTTTGGACGTCTTCTTCTTTTACGCGCTTCTTCGCGTCGGCTACTAGCCTAAGAAAACCTTCTGGATGATTGGGGTGGCTCACTGTTTCACCTCTTGGTTTATTTTACGGCAAAAACATAGCACAGAGCGCACAGAGGAAGACAGAGGGCACGGAGAAAGGCTGAAGAAGATTGAACCGCAGAGGCGCAGAGGGCGCAGAGAAAACTTGGCAAACCCAAACCAGAGCATGCCCGCTTCGTCCCCAAAAGGCGCGGGACGAAGCGGCCTCTAAAAATTCAACGGCAGGTTGCTGTAGCGATGAACGGCGCGCACAGCCAGGAGTGGCTGTGCCACTAGTGCATGTCGCGCCAGTTGGGGCCTACTTTGGTGTCGGCTACCAGCGGGACGCTTAGCTTGTGGATGCCTTCCATTACTTCTTTGGCGAGCTTGGTGAGGCTGGGAATTTCTTTTTCGGGGCCTTCGAAGAGCAGCTCGTCGTGAACCTGCAGGATCATTTGCGATTGGAATCCTTCTGCGGGCAGGCGGCGGTCGAGTTCGATCATGGCCAGCTTGATGAGATCGGCGGCGGCGCCTTGCATGGGTGTGTTCATGGCCGTACGTTCGGCGAAATTGCGCATATTGGGTTGCGGCGAATTGATTTCGGGGATCTGGCGGATGCGGCCGAAGAGGGTCTTGGTGACGCCGGTTTGACGCGTTTCGGCGATCTGGCGGTCGAGGAAATCTTTTACGCCGCGGTAGCGTTCGAAATATTTGGCGATGAATTGCGCGGCTTCTTTTTGCTCAATGCCGAGCTGCTGGGCGAGGCCGAAAGCCGAAAGGCCGTAAATCACGCCGAAATTGATGACTTTGGCGACGCGGCGATGCTCGCGCGTTTGCGCGAAGGGGGCGACGTCGAAGACTTCCTGCGCGGTGCGCGAGTGGATGTCTTCCCCGCGACGGAAAGCTTCGACGAGGACTGGATCGCCGGAGAGATGAGCAAGAATGCGCAGTTCGATCTGCGAGTAATCCGCGGAAAGAAGCTGGCATCCGGGCGCGGCGATGAAGGCGGCGCGAATTTCACGGCCCAGCTCGGTACGAATGGGAATATTTTGCAGATTTGGATTGGACGAGCTGAGGCGGCCGGTTGCGGTGCCGGTTTGCGAGAAACGCGTGTGCAGGCGGCCTGAGACGGGATGAATGAGGCGCGGAAGCACGTCGGAGTAGGTGGATTTGAGCTTGGCGAGTTCGCGGTATTCGATGATTTTTTTGGGCAGCTCGTGCACGGCTGCCAGCTCTTCCAGAATATCAGCGGCGGTGGAACGCGCTTTGGCACGGCTGCGGCGCGGGGGTTGCAGTTTCAGCTTGTCGAAGAGGATTTCGGCTAGCTGTTGCGGCGAATTGATATTGAATTCGACTCCAGCGTGGCCGTAGATGGATTTTTCGAGCTTGCCGATTTCCTCGAGCGTGACGGTGGAGATGCGGTCGAGCTCAACGGGGTCCACGCGCACGCCGGCGGCTTCCATGCGCGCGAGAACGGCGGCGAGCGGCAAATCAATTTTTTCGTAGAGGTCGCGGAGGCCTTGCGCTTCGACTTCGGCGCGGAGAACCGGCGCGACACGGAGAAGAAAATCGGCGCGTTCGCCGGGGGCGCCCGAAAGCGTGCGATTCAGATGGCGCAGAACGACTTCAGCGAATTCGTGATTCGCGGTGGTGGGCCGCAGCAGGTAGGAATAGAGCATCGTGGCGTGGCGGATTCCTGCGACGGTGTTCGCTTGAGCTGAGACCGCTGATTTTTTTGTGGATTTCGGCTTGGCTGTCGCTGCGCCTTCATGAAGATCCGCGCGAGCTGTGAGTAATTGAAATAATTTCGGATCGTGGACGATTTTCGGGTGCTTGGAATCAGCGAGCCAGTCTTGCATGGCGGCGAGGGTCTTGTCTTCAGCGTCGTTGGCGGCGATGCGCGCTTGGCCGGGTTTTGTGGAAACCTCGACGGCCAGTACGTGCGTGCCGAAACCTTCTTCATCCGGATCCTGCGCGTCGAGGCCTAACCATGCAGCCGTATCATGCTTGGGCGGAATGGCGTCGAGGTACTTTTTGAACGCGGAGGGCGGTTCGATCGGCGCGTAGTCGGTCTGCTGGGCGTCTGAGAGTGGAGCTAGTTCGCGCAGGAGCGAGGTGAATCCGAGTTCCGAGTACAGCTCGCGGAGGGCTGCCGTGTCGGGCTCGCCGACTTTCATCGCGTCCAGGTCGAGGGCTACGGGCGCGTCGGTGGGAATGGTGGCTAGCTTTTTGCTGAGGATGACGAACTCGCCGCATTTTTCCAAGGCTTCGCGGTAGCTGGAGCGTTTTACTTCGCTCGCGCGTTTCAAGGTTTCTTCGGCGCTGCCGAATTGTTGAATTAACTGGCGGGCGCCTACTTCACCGATGCCGGGTTTGCGGCGTTCGCCGGGAGCGACTTTTTCGTTCGGGTCGCGCGCGCCGGGAATATTGTCAATGGAATCTCCCATCAGGGCCATCACATCCGCGACTTTGGACGGCGGCACGCCCATCAGCTCTTCCACTTTTTTCTCGTCGATGATCAGATCCGCCTTGGTGGGATTCAGGACGAGGACGTTTGTGGTGACCAGTTGCATCAGGTCTTTGTCACTGGTGACGATAAAGACGTCGAGATTTTTTTTGGTGGCGAGGCGCGCGAGGGTGCCGATGACGTCGTCGGCTTCATAACCGGGATATTCCAAGATGGGCAGGCGCATGGCTTCGCAGTAGCGGCGCACGAAGGGAATCTGGATCGAAAGATCGTCGGGCATGGGAGGGCGCTGGGCTTTGTAGGCGGCGAAGAGTTTGTCGCGGAAAGTGGGCGCGCTCACGTCGAAGGCCACGGCGACATAGTCCGGGAGGCGGTCTTTATTGGATAGCAGGCGGCGCATCATGGTGGCGAAGAGGTAGGGGACTTTTGTGGGGATGCCGCTAGAAGTTTGCAGGCGATCCATGGGCGCGAAATAGGCTCGGAAGATGTAGCCCATGGCGTCAACCAAGAAGAGGCGTTTGCGGTCTGTGGGAGGCATGCTGGCTTTCCGGCGCGTGAGGCGCGGGAGGGAAAGTATAGCAGACGTGAAGATGAGGTGTAGTGAAGGGCGACTGGCCGCTGCTCGGCGTACGCCGCGGATTATTGGTGATTCGCGGAGCGTTCGCATATATTTGAAGGACGTCGAACGGAGCGGCGTGTGTTTTTCGAGGAGTTCTCATGATCCGCGCAGTCGGAATGTGCGTGCTTTTGGTTTGCGCGACTTTTTCTATGGCAGCACCGCTGCAGGACGATCAAGGCCGTTACGTGGTGAAAACGGGCAGCAAGATTGAATTTCACTCCAGCTCGACGTTCGCGAAGGTGGTGGGAGTGTTTCATTCGTGGGAAGCGAACATGAAGATGCCCGCGGACAAGTTTGCAGAGGCTTCTTTGGTGCTGGAAATCGAGGCGGCGAGCGTATCTACCGGCAGCGGGCTGAGGGACAAAGAACTGAAGGGGAAGAATTTCTTCGCGGTGCAGGAGCATCCGCAGATTCGATTCGCTTCGAAGCGCATTACCGCCGGCGACGGCCCCACGAAATTTCACATGGACGGAGAGCTGACGATTCGGGGCATCACCCAGCCGGTTCCGGTTTCCATTACGCTGCTACGGCAGGACGATGGGCACGAATGGGTGGACGGGAGTTTTTCGTTCAACCGGCGGGATTTTGGAATGACGCATAATCTGCCGTTCGACAAGATCGCTAATACCGTGCTGGTGCAATTTCACCTGGACACGGTGAACGGCGTCGCTCCGGTGGCGCAGAACTGAGTCGTCGGCGCGTGGGCCGCAGGGCGACCGGGCAACGTCTCAAAACACTCCGCGATACTAGACGCACGGTGAGCGTGTGGCATGGAACCCGCGGCGTGAACCGATGCGTTCCAGTGAAAATTTGTTTCCCGCCAGATAACTTGCTTGACTCCCTATCCCTCTGAGGCTTATAGCTATAGCAGCAATTCCAAGGGGTGGATCGGTGGGGCTGGGGGGCCGTCCGCAGGATTTATCGCGGTCATTCGCATTTTTGATGGGACAAGCCTGCCTCGCACGCCGTATAAGCCTGCACAGGAGAAAACCATGAAGATTTCCAGCCGCTGGGGTGTGGTCGTTGCGATCGTATGCGCGATTTTATTGATGATGCTAGCGGCAGCGCCGGGCTGGGCGCAGACGTTTCGCGGAACGATTCTGGGGACGGTGACGGACACCACGGGCGCGGCGCTGGTAGGCGCGACGGTGACGATCCACAACGTGGACACTGGCATTGACCGGATCACGCAGACGAACACCGACGGCAGTTACCTGGTTCCGGAGCTGCAGATTGGGACGTACACCGTCTCGGTTTCCATGAGCGGGTTCCAGAAGGCAGTGACCACCGGTGTGGTGGTGGACGTGGCGTCCGAAAAGCGGATTGACGCGGTGCTGAAGCCGGGGCAGCTGAACCAACAGATCGTGGTGGCGGGCGAGGATTTGCCGCAGGTGGATTCGACCAATGACACGCTGGGTGGAACGCTTACTCAGGATACCGTCAAAGATTTGCCGGTGAACGGCCGCGACTATACGAAATTGATTTATTTGACTCCTGGAGTGGCGGGATCGCCTGACCAGATTTCCGATTCCCCGGGGTCCTACGGAACATTTTCGATGAACGGGGCGCGCGGACGGGCGAATAACTTTCTGCTGGATGGCACGGACATGAATGACGGCTACCGGAATGATCCCGCGATCAACGAAGCGGGAGTGTTCGGTACGCCGGCGACCATTCTGCCGATTGATGCGGTGAGCGAATTGAAGGTGCTGTCGAATTACCAGGCGGAATACGGGCGCAACGCGGGCGCGGTGATCAACATCGTGACCAAGAGCGGGCAGAATCAATTTCACGGAGATTTCTTCGACTATTTCCGGAACAATGCCCTGGATGCGCGAAATTATTTCGATCCGGTGGGGACGGCACAAGCGCCTTTCCACAACAATCAATTTGGCGCGGCATTGGGCGGCCCAATCATCAGGGACAAGACGTTTTTCTACGTGGACTATGAGGGGCAACAGGAGAGGGTGGGGACCGTCAGTGTGGCTTGCGTGCCGGATCCGGCTTCGCTGGTGTCTTCCAATTCCGTCATTACTGCCCTTTTGGCGCACTACCCGAACGGCGATCCATGGCCGCTGCCGAACCTGCCGACGAATACGAATTGTACGGCTCCTGCGTTAGCCGCGTCGGTGATCGCACCTTCCTATAACAAGTTGACGAGCTTGATTGCGAAAGTGGATCACAACATCAACCAGAACAATATTTTGACGGGCCGTTATTACTTCGGAGACAGCGTGCAAAGCTTTCCGCTGGCGCTGACGGGCGGCGGAGTGTTGCCGGGATTCAACACTTACACGCCGACGAGGGTACAGCTGGTTTCGATTTCTTATGTGAGCGTTCTTTCACCGACCAAGGTGAATGAAGCGCGGCTTGGCTGGAACCGCTTCGCGGAAGGATTTTTTCCTCAGGACCAGAGTTTCGAACCTAGCAGCGTGGGGCTTTGCGCGGCGACGACCACAGCGGCCTGTACTGGCGCAAGCAGCTCCAATCAGGGCTTGCCGGTGATTGATGTGAGTCCTTTTTCGCAGCTTGGCGCGAACCACTCGGACCCCCGGCATCGCGTGGATTCCAACTGGCAGGCGCTGGATAATTTTTCGTGGAAGATTGGAAAACACGATGTGAAATTTGGATACGAGTACCGGCGGACGACCATTCAACAGTTTTTCGGAGTGAATTACCGCGGGAGACTGAACTTCGCTAATTTGGGGGATTTCCTGACGGGGACGGTCGCCGGCAACAGCGGGCAATCGTTGGGCAATTCGATTCGCCATACCTACCAGAACAATGATGGGTTGTACGTTCAGGATACCTACCAGCTGAACTCACGATTGACGCTCGATTTCGGACTGCGTTGGGATTATTACGGCGTGGTCGGCGAAAAAAATGACCTCTTCACGAACATAACCTCGTTCGATCCAGTGGGACAGACCGTCACTCTCACGCAGCTGGGACAACCGGGGTTGAGCCGTGTCTATAATCCCGACTACAAGAATTTCGGACCCCGTGTAAGCCTCGCGTGGGATCCGTTTGGCAAAGGCCACACCGTAATTCGCGCTGGCTGGGGACTCTTTTATGACGCGGTTTCGCAAGACGTGTTTCTCGGCGAGCTGCCTTACAACTGCAGTTTCTGTCCTGGTGTTGCGTATAACCCCGCCGGGCCAGCACCGATTTTCTCGGTCGGTCCGGTTGGAACGATCACCCAGAACGTGCCCGTATTCACGCCACCTTCCAGCGCCCCGAGTGGAAGTATTTTCGCGGTTGACCGGAACCTTCCGACGCCGTACATGGCGAATTACAACCTCAACGTGCAGCAGCAAATTTCGAATAAGGTGGTGCTGCAGGTGGGCTACGTCGGCGATCAGGGGCATCGGCTGTTCCACTATCTCGACCTGAACCAGCCGAATCAGGCGACAATCAATGCTTTTGATATCGCGTATGCTCAGGCGAATACGAGCGTTTTTGGCGCGCCTTGTTTTCCCGATGGAGGACCTGGATGCATCAATTCCGGGTTGAATAATGCCGGCGTCACGCGCGTTTACGCGAACAATCCATACGGGGCCTTCTTCATCAACCAGCTCCAAACCACCGCCAAATCAAACTACAATTCGCTGCAGACCAGCTTCCGGGTGAACGACTGGCACGGCATCACTTCGATCGTGAACTATGTCTGGTCGCATTCATTGGATAACGCGAGCGATAGCTTTGATTTTGTTCCCAACGCGGCGCAGCCTAATGACAGCACCAGGCCAAACCTCGAGTACGGCGATTCGAACTTCGACATTCGCAACCGCTTTACGTGGATTTTTGCGTATGACCTGCCGCACATGGGTGGTAACTGGCAAAAATTGAAAAATGGCTGGGGCTTGAACAGTGCCACCACGCTGCAGAACGGGCAGCCCTTCAACTTGAATTACAATTTTGAGGGGGACTTCAGCGGCAGCGGCGAGAGCTTCGACCGGCCGGATGTAGTCGGACCGATTCAATATAATTTCAACAACCCGTCTCAGTTCTTGAACCTTGCCGCGTTCGAAACTCCCTGCACTTCCCTCACGGGACCAGCGCTCGCGGCATGGGAAGCCGCCGCAGCAAATCCGAACCTTTTGGCGGCGGTCAACGGACCAGACCAGAATTGCGTTCCGGGTACGCGGCATTTCGGCAATCTGGGCCGGAACTCGTTGAAGGGTCCGACCTTCAAGCAGTGGGATTTCGCCATTTACAAGAACACTCAGATTACCGAGCGCTTGGGGATGCAGTTGCGCGCCGAATTCTTCAACATCCTGAACCACCCGAACTTTTCAAACCCGTTGCTTCCGAATTTCATTGCCGATGCCGGGCAACAGGGTATTGGCACGAACGGTGTGAGTAACGGCTTCTATAATCTGACCGCGACAGGCGACGTTGGAATTGGCAACCCGTTCTTGGGCGGCGGGGCGCCGCGCGGGATACAGCTGGCGGCTAAGTTCACGTTCTGAACGTGGACGAAGCGAGCGCTTGTCCGATCGACAGGTTGAGGGTTGAAATGCTGGCGGCTCGGCGGCCTTGAATTTTGGAGGCTGCCGGGCCGCTTTTCTTTTGGGGTTGTACTGATGGTAAGAGCATTAGAATGTGCAATGTGCAGCTTGTGCAGAGAAGGCGTGAAGCGGGCGGGCGCGGCATGTCGAGCCCTTACCGATCCGCGCTGGGGCTTACGTTCGGGCAAGCAGCGCCCCTACCGCGACTAACGCGTGGGCCTGTGTCGCGGTGCAAGCGGCTGATATGTCATGAATTTGAAATATTTGGGTAGGATTGTGCGTATTCATTTATGGAGCGACGCAAGAGCATCGGCGAGATGAGCACCGCGGAACTAGCGGATTTGCTAGCGCAGGTCCGGGCGGGCGATTCGGACGCCTGGGGCGACCTGTATGGCCAGTATGCTCCGGCGATATTCCGGTTCTGCCGGCGGGCTTTGCCCACGCGCGAAGATGCGGAAGACGCTACGACGGAAATATTCATGAAGGTACGGCAAAAACTCGGGATGTACGATTCGTCGCGGCCGTTTACGGCGTGGCTTTATAAAGTGGCGAGCAATCATTGCTGGGACACGTTGCGGCGCAGACGGATTCGTCAGGACTTGGAAACCGGAGATTTGGAGACGCTGCCGCTGGAACATCCTGATCCAAGCCAGCTGGAACAATTGCAAATGGACCACGACAGCAAGCACGTGCGCGCCGGGTTGGCGAAATTGCCAGACCGCGCGCGCATGGCTTTGGTGCTGCGCTATTACTCGGAGATGAGCTACGACGAAATCGCGGACACGTTGGGAGTGCGTCGAGCGTTCGTGGGAGTGTTATTGCTGCGCGCGCGCCATCAACTGCGCGATGTGCTGGCGGAAAGCGGCGGCGGATTGCAGGGCGCGGCTGCCGGGGGAAGGTCATGAGCCACTTCGATGAAATGACTTGCCTGTTGTATCTGGAAGGGCAACTCGATGCGGACCACGCGGAGGGAATTCGTACGCACGCGGCAGGGTGTGCGGAATGCCGCGGGCTGCTGCGCGCGCTGCAAACAGAAAGCGTGTGGCTGCGCGAATCGTTGGAAGCGGACGACGAATCGGTTCCTGCGCGGTTGGTGCAAGCACCGGAACACGGCGGCGCGCCGTGGGGATGGATTTCGGCGTTGGGATTGAGCGCGGGCGGAGCATACACGTTGTGGAGCGGATTCATCGAGCCGTGGCAAGCGCAGGCGGCGCAGGCCGGTTTCACGCAAGGAAATTTACTGACCATGCTTTTTTTCAGCGGTGCATTCTGGAAAGGATGGGACGCGATGCGAAGCCTGATGGAATTTCTGGCGGTGGGGACACTGGGGCTGGTGGTGATGTGGCTGCTGCGGCGTCACCTGCGTCGCACGACGGCGCTGGCGGTGGTGATGGGAGCGCTGGCGCTGATGGTGGCGCTGCCTCCTTCGGCTGGAGCCGCGGAACGGAAGAGCGGCGATCCGAATTATTCGCTGCCGGCGGGAGAAGTGGTGCATACGGATTTGATTGTATACGCCGATTCCACGCGGATTGATGGCGACGTGGAGGGCGATCTGATCGCGTTCTCGCGCAGCGTGACTGTGAATGGGCACATCAAGGGTGACGTGATTGCGTTTAGTCAGGAATTGCGTGTGAATGGCCCGGTGGATGGAAACGTGCGGGCATTTGTGCAGAGTTTGCAGCTTTATGGCACGGTTGCGCGAAATGTGCTGGCGTGGGCCGGCGATGTGAATCTGGATCAGGATGCAAAAGTTAATGGGACGCTGACGGCGGGATCCGGGCACCTGGAAGTGAACGGGAAGCTTGTGGGGGATTTGCTCGCGTTTACCGGAGATGCGGATATCAATGGTCAGCTGGGGCGCAACGCGAGCATTCGCGCGGGACATTTGACGATTGGGTCGAAGGCTGAGATCGCGGGTCAGTCTACCGCGCAGCTGCGGGAGCCTCCGGAGGTTTCGAATAGCGCGAAGATGAGCAGGCCGCTGGATTGGGCGATCGTCAAACACGGGTCGGAAACCCGCTATTCGTCGGGCCGCTATTATTTACACCAGATTTTGAAATGGGGCGCGAGCTTCTTGTTTGGGCTGGTGCTGCTGTTCGTGGTGCCCGGTTTCTTTTTTGACGCGGTGAAGGCATGCGGCAAGACCGCTCCCGCAATCGGGTTCGGCGTGTTGTTCTTGTTCGCGATACCCATTGCCGCAGTCATCGTGTGCATTACGGTGGTGGGATTGGGAGTGGGAATATCCGCCATGATGTTTTGGGCGATTGCCATTTATGCGGCGCAGGTGCTGGTGGGCGCTTGGCTGGGAGAAAAAATCCTGGGCGAAGGCGCGGGCGCGGGAGCGGCGCTCGGACGCCTGGCGCTGGGTTTGGCGATCTTGCGCGCGCTGGGAATGCTGCCGTTTCTGGGCGGGTGGATTTCGTTTGTTGTAGTGATATGGGGAATGGGCGCGGTGGCCTTGGCGATTTATAAGAACATGCGGCCGCAGTTGGCAGCTGCTGCGGTGGCGGTGTGATGTCCGCGCGGCTGCGGTGGTTAGCGCGTGCGTTTGGCTTGCACTACGACACGACTTCTAGTTTTTTGCCTACGCGGCCGATGATTTCGGCGGCGCGTTCGAGGTCGGCGCGTTTGTGAGTGGCGGTGACGATGGTGCGCAGGCGCGCTTTGCCTTCGGGGACGGTGGGAAAACCGATCGCGCCGGCGAATACTCCTTCAGCGAATAATTCCCGCGAAAATTGAAATGCTTTGGCCGCTTCGCCCACCATGATGGGCGTGATTGGCGTCTCGCTCTTGCCTGTGTTGAATCCCAGCTTCTTGAGTTTGCGTTTGAAGAATTTTGTATTGGTCCAAAGCTTCTTGATGAGCTTTTCGCCTGCATCGGAATCGAGCAGCTCGAATGCGGCCTGGCAGGTGGCCGTGACCGACGGCGGGTGCGAAGTGGAAAAAAGGAACGGCCTGGCGCGCTGGTGGAGGAAATCGATCAGATCGCGCGAGCCGCAAACGTAGCCGCCGATGGAGCCGATGGCTTTGCTGAGCGTGCCCACTTGAATATCCACGCGGCCGTGGCAATTGAGATGGTCAATAGTGCCGCGGCCACGGCTGCCTAGAACGCCGGAGGAGTGCGCGTCGTCCACCATCATGATGCAATTATATTTTTCGGCGAGATCGCAGAGCGCGGGGAGATTGGCAATGTCGCCGTCCATGGAGAAGACGCCATCGGTGATGAGCAGCTTCTTGCCGTTCCAGTCCTTGGTCTCCTGCAGGACGCGTTCGCAGTCGGCGGCGTCTTTGTGTTTGAAGACTTTGATGGTGGCGCGCGAAAGGCGGCAGCCGTCAATGATGGAGGCGTGATTCAGCTCGTCGGAAATGACGAGATCGTCTTTGCCGAGGATGGCGGAGACGGTGCCGGCATTGGCGGCGAAGCCTGATTGAAATACGACGCAGGCTTCCACTTTTTTGAAGCTGGCGATCTGCGCTTCCAGGTCCATATGCATTTTCATGGTGCCGGCGATGGTGCGCACGGCGCCGGAACCGACGCCGAATTTGCGTGTGGCGTCAATGGCGGCGCGGCGGAGCTTGGGATGCGTGGTGAGGCCGAGATAATTGTTCGAGCTGAGATTGATGACTTCCTTGCCGTCGAAATTCGCGATGGGCTTTTGCTCGCCTTCGAGAATCTTCAGATTGAAGTAGAGATGCTTGGCCTTCAGGTCTCCGATCGCATCGTGCAAGTACTGAAGTTGGGGACGTGTAGCGGTGCTCATGATTCCTCCGGCGGTTTCGTGGCGCGTTATTTGTTTGTGCCGTTAGGGTAAAACAGGATTTTACCAGCGAGGCCGGATTCCAGAAGTGAAAAGGCTTGCTCGAAATTATCGAGGGGAACGCGTTCTTTGAAGAGTGGTTCGAGATTCAGGCGATGGTGCTTCAACAGCTCGGTCATTTGCACCCAGGTTTCGAACATTTTGCGGCCATAGATTCCCTGCACGGTGGCGCCTTTAAAAATTACGTCGTTGACCAGATCAAACGTGACGGGATCTTTGGGAATGCCGAGCAGTGAAGCGCGACCGCCCTGGCGCAGCATTTCGAAGCCTTGATGAATCGCGGCGGGATGGCCGCTCATCTCCAGGAGCACGTCGGCGCCCGCGCCTTCGGTGGCTTCGCGGACGCGCGCGACGATGTCGCCTTGCGCGGGGTCGAGCGCTTCATCCGCTCCCATCTTTATCGCCAGCTCGCGGCGATGAGGATTCACTTCGGTGGCAAAGATCATGGCGGCGCCGCAGGCGCGCGCGACATTGATGGCCATCAGGCCAATCGGCCCGGCGCCAGTGACGACTACATTTTGCGCTGCAATCTCTCCTGCCAGCACGGTGTGCACGGCGTTGCCGAGCGGATCGAGAATCGCCGCGTAGTGTTCGGGGATCGCGGGATCAATTTTCCAGATGTTGCGGACGGGAATGACTACGAATTCGGCGAAGCAGCCGTCGGCGTCAATGCCGATGATTTTCACATTCTGGCAGACGTGCGGTTGGCCCATGCGGCAGGGCCGGCAATGGCCGCAAGTGACGTGCATTTCGGCGCTGACGAAATCCCCGGGCTTCACGGAAGTGACCTCGGAGCCGACTTTTTCGACGTAACCGCAGAATTCGTGGCCGAAGGTCATCGGCGGATGAATGCGCGAGGCGGACCAGCGGTCCCAGCCGTAAATGTGCAGGTCGGTGCCGCAGATCGAAGCGGCGCGCACGCGGACCAGAACTTCGATGGGGCCCGGCGTTGGAACGGGTACGGATTCGAGTTGCGCTCCGCGCTGGGGACGTATCTTGCGCAAAGCTTTCATTGTGGATGTAGGCATCGTGTACAGGCGGAAGTGCAGCAGTCCGCCAAATTTGCAAGTTTAGCATACGGTTTGGGGAAGCAAAAATCGGGGGCGCACGGGGGTCGGTTCCGTTACAATCGCGGCGGTTGCAGAGGTACGCGGACGCCGAGGGAGGCAAGTTGAGCTTTTCACAGCGGTTTGAAGAAATTCGTACGGGATTTGAGCGGCCATTCTGGGTCGCGAACATCAGCGAGCTATTCGAGCGGCTTTCGTATTATGCGGCGTTCGCTTCGCTGGCACGCTATCTGCACGAGACATTGAATTTTCCTGTGGAGCAGGCGGGGAGCCTGACCGGGTTGTTCGGCGGTTTGGTGTGGTTCCTCGCGGCGTTTGGTGGAACGCTTGCGGACCGGCTGGGATTCCGAAGATCGCTTTCACTCGCGTACTTCATTCTGAGTTGTTCATATTTTATTTTGGGCTCGCTGGGGTCGAGTTGGATCGCGCCATTGCGGGCCGCCGTGCCGCTGGTGGTGCTGGTCACGGTCGTGCTGATGCTTCCGGCGCTGGGAATCGCGCTGGTGAAGCCGTGTGTGGTGGGGACCACGGCGCGCGCGTCGAAAGAAAACGTACGGTCCATCGGTTACTCGATTTATTACACGCTGGTGAATATTGGCGGAGCGGCGGGACCGTACGTGGCGTCGTACGTGCACCATCATTTGAGCGTTGAGAATGTGTTTCGCGTGGCGGCGTTGAGCGTGTTTCTGATGTTCATTGGCGTGGTGCTGTTTTTCAAGGAGCCGCGGAGATCGAACGAAGCGCAAGCGGCAAGTTTGGGAGAAGCAGCGCGAAATTTCGCGACGGTGCTGCGCAATCCTAAATTCATGCTGTTCCTGCTGATTTTTTCCGGCTACTGGATCGTGTACTGGCAGGAATTCATCATTTTGCCGCTGTACGTCCACAATTACATCAATCCGAAGACGGATACGGAGCTGATGCTGGTGACCGGTCCGCTGACGGTGATTGCGCTGCAGATGATCGTGAGCCTGCTGACGCGGAAGATACCTGCGTTTCGCGCGGTCACGATCGGGACGCTGATCTCCGCGCTGGCGTGGGTGATTTTGATCGTGCATCCGACGGTGCCGATGGTGATCGTCACGCTTTTTGCTGTTGCGTTGGGAGAGATCGTGCAATCACCGCGCTATTACGAATATATTTCGCGGCTGGCGCCTCCGGGACAGCAGGGAACGTATATGGGTTTCGCATTTCTGCCGATTGGAATCGGGTCGCTCTTTGGCGGATGGTTCGGAGGGATGCTGATCCATCATTTCGGCGAGGTGCAGCAACGGCCGGAGCGCATTTGGTGGGCCGTGACCGCCGTTGGCGTGACGACCGCGCTGCTGCTGTGGATATACGATCGGACGTTGAAGCCAGGCGGGCCGGCGGCGGCTGTGACTGCAGCCGCGGAAAATTCCTAGTTGACCATGCGGCGGAGGCTTTCGACGGCTTGGCGCGCCAGGGTGTAGCGCGGTTCGATGCGCAGCGATTCGTTGAAACATTCACGGGCGCGGGCGAGCATGCCTTTGGCGGCGTAGGCGCGGCCGAGGTTGAAGTGTGGGAAGTGGCGCGGGTCGTAGCGCGGAGCAGCGATGGCGCGTTCGAGCCAGGGAATGGCTTCGTCGTATTTTTCGAGTTGGATCAGATACGAGCCGATATCGTTGTAGGGATTGCCGAACTCCGGATCCACTTCAATGGCGCGCTTACATTCGGCAATCGCGTCTTCAATTTTTCCTTGGAAGTGGTAGGTCCAGCCTAGGAACGTGTGCGCCTCGGCCGTGGGGAAAAGTTCGAGAGAATTTTTGTATAGTTCGACGGCGTGATCGTAATCGCCTTCCATCTGCGCCCGATAAGCGTCCTGCAGCAGCGCCCAAGCCTGTTCTTGACGATCCGATGACAATGTTCACCGCGAAAAATTCTGAATTGCAAATCCACCGCACGTTTGGGACGACGCGCGCGAGAGACTGTCTGTGTTTCACCGCTATTTTAGCGCGGAGCGGCGGATGCGGCGGCGAAGCTTTTCGAGCAGGGCTTCGAGGCGCTTGGTGTAGCGCACTGGGTACACCGCGCTGCGATTGATCTGGCGATAGGTTTTCGGGAGGCGCGCAAGGCCGGCGAGGCAACGCGCGCGCAAATCCTTGACGGGCTGCGCCGGGGCGACGCGGCGGCCGCCGCGCATTACTTCGACGAGCATGGGCTCACCGCCATCGGCCGGCTCGCCATCGAGAGCGATTTTGTCGTTGCGATATTCGCCGGACGGCGCGGAGTAGCGGAATACCTGTTTGCGGCCGGGGTAGGTGACTTTCGCGGCGCTGAGTTTCGCGGCCTCGCGAACTTTGCCGCCGCGCTCGACTTCGACCAGCTTGTAGATCAAGTTCAGGTGCGGAGCATCACCGGGCGTTGCGAGCGCGGTACCAACGCCGAAGGCGTCAATCGCAGCGTTTTTTGCGAGCAGGGAGGCGATACGCGTCTCATCGAGATCGCCGGACGCGAAAATCTTCACGTCCTTCCATCCGACGCGATCCAGCTCGCGTCGCACCCATTGGCTGTCTTTCGCGAGGTCGCCGCTATCAAGGCGCACGCCGGCGGGCTTGCGATTCATCGCGATGATTCGTTTCACGGCGGTATGCACGTCGTAGGTATCGAGCAGCAGGACGGCGTGCTCGGGGAACGCGTCGAGGAATTGCGAGAACGCTTCGGTCTCGTCTTCGTGCGCCATCACCCAGGAGTGCGCTTGCGTGCCGTACGTTTCCATGCCGAATTGCTGGCCGGCGAGAACGTTGGAAGTGCCCTGGCAACCGCCGATGGCCGCGGCGCGCGCGGCGAGCAGACTGGCCTGGCTGCCGTGGGCGCGGCGGGCGCCGAATTCGACGACCTGCCGCCCTTTCGCGGCGGTAACGACGCGCGCCGCTTTGCTGGCGATCATGGTCTGGTAGCTGAGCGTCGAGAGAAAATACGTCTCCATGATCTGGCCTTCGATGATGGGCGCAACGATGCGGAGCATGGGCTCGCCGGGAAATACGAGAGACCCTTCGGGCATGGCCCAGACATCACCGGTGAAGCGGAACTTCGCGAGGTAGTCGAAAAATTCGCCGCGGATATTGCGAAAGACGGGATGCTGGCGCAGGTAGTCAATTTCTTGCGCAGAGAAGTGCACGTTTTCTAGGAAATCGAGCGCTTGTTCGAGGCCGGCAGCGACCAAATAATTTCGATGCGGCGGAAGATGACGGACGAACAATTCGAACGTGGCGCGAGCGTCGAACTGCGTCTGCAGATAGCCCGCAGCCATGGTCAGCTCGTATAAATCGGTTAGGAGGCCTGAGTATTCGAACATTTTCCTTTTCCAGGTTGCCGCGGCTCGGCTACGCGCTGTCGCGGCGCAGCGTAAGCCCGCCATCGACGGCGATTGCTTGACCAGTGATGTAATTGTCCGGCTCGAGAAAGAAACGCACGGCGCGGGCGATATCTTCAGGGCGTCCGAAGCGAGACACGGCGCCGCTGGCGACGTGCCGATCGTATTTACCGGACTGCACGCTGGTGGCGGCCATCCCGACGGTGGTGGCTCCGGGAGCGACTACGTTCACGCGGACACGATTCCACTGCTGTGCCAGTATGCGGGCCGCGTGGACGAGTGCTGCCTTCGGCGCGGCGTAATTCAGGCTGGATGGAAACACCGCGAGCGCCTGCATGGTGGCGAGCAGCACCACACTGCCGCCGTCCGCGCTTCGCTCCATCGTGGTACCGAGGTCTTTTGCCAGCAGAATTGGCCCCACGTAGTTGGATTCCAGCGAGGCGACGAGAGTTTCACGATTCAGATTTTCGAAGGCAACGCGGGCTGGATCGCCTGGGAAGACGACAACGCCCGCGAGTGGCGCCGCAAATCCCTGTGCTGCGGTAAGGTAGGCTAGACGGACTTCAGCAGAAGTGATGTCGCCCACGACGAGAGAAAGGGAGCAACCGAAACTGGATTCCATCGCCTGGCGCAGAGCTTCGGCGCGCTCGCGATTGGCGCGGTAGCCGACGACCAAGTGGGCGCCTTCGCGCGCGAGGAGCGCGACGGTGGCAGCGCCAAGGCCGCCAGTGCCGCCAGCGACGATGACCGTCTTGCGGGCGAGTGCCTTTTCGGGAAAGTGGTACCGAAACTCGTGGTACGCGTGCGCCTGACCCGCGTCCCAATACTGCGAGGCCATGTGCTCCTCAGTCCATCGCTCTGATTTACTTCATGTTTAACAAACGAAACAGTTTATTCCCGCGTGCAGGGCAGGATAAAAAGACAAAACCCCCAAGCCGCCGTTCCGTTGTCCGGAGCGGGCACGCCTGGGGGTTCGTCGTCGATCCCTGCGCCGGAAGGACTACTTCAGAACGGCGTCTTTGAATGCTTTCGCTGCGCGCAAACGCACAACGGTCTTGGCCTTAATCTTGATGGTCTCGCCCGTGGCCGGATTGCGGCCCAGACGCGCCTTGCGGTGCGCCTTGACGGCGCGGCCGATGCCGGGAATCACGAACTTGCCCGCGCTCTTGGCCTCTTTCACAGCCAACTTAAACAATTCGTCGAAGAAAGCCACGGTTTGCTTCTTGGAAATGGGCTTCTCCGGGGTGCTTACCTTCTCAGTGATGTGCGCAATAATCTTGGACTTGCTCAGCGGATTTGCCATCGAGTTGCGTTTTCCTCCTCAGTTTAAATTGCCCGGCGAGCCTGCGGTGCAGGACGCCTTGGGGACTATAGCGACAGTAGAGTCCGAACGCAAGCCAAACCTTCAAAAAAGCCCGATAAAACGGGCCTTTCCTTCGCGCGCCATTTTAGAGCGAAAAATTTACTGCGCGGCGAGCTGCCGGTAGAAGAGCGCGACGGCTTTAATTCCGCCGAAATAATTTTCCAGAGCGATGTGTTCGTCGGGCGCGTGCGCGTTTTCGTCGGGTAATCCAAAGCCCAGCAGCACGCAGGGAACTTTAAAAGTGTCGTGCATCTGAGTGACGAAAGGAATGGAACCACCCTCGCGGATGAAAACGGCTTTCTTGCCGAAGCCGGATTCGAGCGCGTGAATTGCCGTCTGAAAAATTGGATGTGTGTATGGCGCGACCCAGGGTTTGCCCGTGCTGAGAACCTGGAAACTGCAAGTGACGGACTTGGGCAGCAATTTGCGGATGTGGCGCTCGACGAGCTTCGCGATTTTCGCGGGATCCTGATCGGGCACCAGGCGCGTAGAAAATTTCGCATACGCCTTCGCGGGAATCACTGTCTTCGCGCCTTCGCCGAGATAGCCGCCCCAAATGCCGTTGAGTTCGAGCGTGGGACGAATCCATAGGCGCTCGACGATCGTAAATCCTTTTTCGCCGTCGAGCGCGGGCGCGCCCACCGTCTTGCGAAATTCTTTTTCTTTCCACGGGAGGGAATTGAGCGCCTTGCGTTCCTGGCGAGATAGAGGGGTGACGTCGTCGTAAAAGCCTGGAATCGCGACGCGAAAACTCTTGTCGTGAAGCTTGGCGATCATTTCGGCAAGAATCGTAATGGGGTTCGGCACGGCGCCGCCGAAAACTCCAGAGTGCAAATCCTGCGACGGGCCGGCGATTTCAACCTGGTAATAATTCAGGCCGCGCAATCCGTAGGTGATGGAGGGCACGCCTTTCGCCAGCATGGACGTGTCGGAAACGACCAGCGCGTCGGCCTTTAGCCGCTCGCGATTGCGCTGCACGAAATCCCACAGGCTGACGCTGCCGACTTCTTCTTCGCCTTCGATCATTACCTTTACGTTTAAGGGCAACTTGCCTGACTGATTTTTCAGTGCCTCAAGCGCTTTTATGTGGATGTGGACCTGGCCCTTGTCGTCGGCGGTGCCACGGCCGAAAAGTTTGCCGTCACGGACGGTGGGCTCGAAGGCTGGCGAAGTCCAAAGATCCAGCGGTTCGGCGGGTTGCACGTCGTAATGGCCATAAAAAAGGACAGTGGGTTTCCCGGGCGCGTGGAGGGATTCGCCGTAAACAAGTGGATGCATTTTGGTCGGCGTGATTTCCACGTTTTCCAGGCCAGCAGCACGCAATTTTTCCGCGACCCAGTGGGCGGCACGCTCGATATCGGGCTTATGTTCGCTTTTAGTGCTTACGCTGGGAATGCGAAGAAACTCCTTCAGTTCGTTCAGATGTTCTTCGCGCCTAGATTCGATGTACTCAATAAGGTTCATTTCCAGGGGGCCCCCAAACTATGAGATGGTAACGCCCGCGCCAGCGAATTCCGCGGCGCGGCATGAATGCGCATCACTCCTGTGCGGCCAAGCAAGATTTGCGATTCTACGGAACCTTGTGTGATTTCAGCAAGCTTTTTACGGGCTGCGTTTTTGGAAACTTTCCAGGTACGCACGGTTGACTCGGTTCCTGGCCGGATGCAGGATACCAGATAACCATGAACGAACCACAAAACAGCACGGCCCGGCGGAGTTCGCGCGTCTTCACACGCATCCCTGTGCGCGCGATGGCCAAAAACAGCGATGGCAAGAAATTCCGCGAGAACAGCCAGACCATCGTCATCAACGCGCATGGCGGTCTGCTCTATCTGCAAGAAACCCTCGCGCTCGGCGCCGAAATCGTGCTGATCAATCCAGTCACCGAAGAAGAGCAAGAATGCCGGGTGGTTTATCTCGGCGACACATCCGAAAAAGGCACACGCGTCGGTGTGGAATTCCTTTCACCAAGCCCTCATTTCTGGGGTGTCGATTTCGCTCCGCAAGATTGGCCCGCGCGTCCGTCTGCCCAGCCCTCACACTAGTAGATTCCGTCCCTCAGGGTAGACATTGCTTCGGCACCAAGTGGCCGCTAATCCACAGGAGTGTTCTATCACGCGAAGAGGCACGCTCGAGCAACCGTCGCATGTTGGGACGAGCTTGAGGAGAACCGAAGATGACCGACGGTCATATATAGTCAGGTTCGAACCAGAGCTCAATTACTTCGCAGCGGGAAGCGTGTCGTAGGCGGAGAGGTCGACGTCTTTCCATTTTCCGTCCATGATTTCTTTGCGAATCTGCGCGGCGGTTTTACCTTGCTGCGACTCGGTGTAGGTGAAGGCCGCCTCTTTTTTACAGAGGACGCAATGGGCTCCGTGGTAATCGCTGAAGCAATCCAGCAGGCTTTTGTGGCCGACTTCCTTGTCGCAACGGCAATAGCAGGGTTGCTGGTAGAGGATTGGTTTGATTTTCGCCGCGAGCGCGTAGATGTTTTGAGTTTCGGCGTCTGAGAATTGCGCGGGATCCAGCGTGTCTGGGAGCGGACCTTTCGGCGGCTCGGCGTGGTAGGCGGGCACGTCGGGTTTTGGAATCTTCGCGGCGACTGCGGGAGACGTGGCCGGCTGGGTTTCCTGACCGGAAGAATTCTGGGCGCGTAGAGAACCGGTGCCAAAACCAGCCAAAGCGACGCTAAAAACTGCGGCCACGATCAAGGCTCGTCGCAACATCGCGGAATCTCCCTCGCTGGCTGCCCGATTAATCGCGCAAGAAGCGGCAGCGGCTGTCTACGCTTGAATCTTACCATCCTTGAATCACGCGTGAACGGTGGATTCGCGCTGGCGCCGAAGCAGCCGGTGTCGCGCGTGCGGATTGAGAATCGCGGCAATCGTTGCCGGTCGTTGATTGTCATCAAATGCGGCGTAAGCTAGGATGGAACGAGCAATCGAAAACGGAGGGGTAGGAAAGCGGTTGACTCCGGCGGTCTTGAAAACCGTTAGGCCCGAAAGGGTCTCGTGGGTTCGAATCCCACCCCCTCCGCCAGCCGGCCTGCGAGAGTCCGCCAGTTCCCATTTGTCACCGAGAAACTTCGATGCTGGGCCGCGGCTCCGCTGAATTGGTAACAGCCGCTCCGCAATTCTTGTCAGAATCAGGACTTTTATAGGATTGTGAGTTATATCTTCTGATTGGCACGTATCTAGCCTGTTCTCGAGCCGGTGGGAAATGAGGCGTTCGCATAGTGCTGGGAACTCTCGGTTGCAGCCTGCAAAAATTGGTGAGGTGCCGCGCATGCCGCCGATTCGCCTCCTTCGCCGTTCGACATTTCTGATCCTGCTGGGCCTAGCGTTCTGCGCGCTTCTCGTCGCAGGAAACGCGATAGATGCGGCGCGCCAAGAATGCATCTTTTATGTGGGTACGTATACCGACCACGGCAGCAAAGGAATCTACGCGTACCGCTTCGATTCTGCGACCGGCAAGTCAACTTCTCTGGGCCTGGCGGCTGAGAGCGCCGAGCCTTCGTTTCTGGCGATTGCGCCGAGCGGGCGATACCTTTACGCCGTGAACGAGATTTCGAAATTTGACGGAGAAGCGGCTGGGGCCGTGAGCGCTTTCGCCATCGAGACGAAGACCGCAAAGCTTGTGCCACTGAATCAAGTTTCGTCGCGCGGTGAAGGGCCCGCACACATCGCGCTGGATCGCACCGGCAAGTACGCGCTGGTTTCCAATTACGATCGCGGCAGCATCGCCGTATTTCGTTTGCTCGAGGATGGGCGCCTCGGTGAGGTCACGGCGTCTGTGCAGCACAAAGGTTCGAGTGTGAATCGGGAACGCCAGGAAGGACCGCACGCCCACGCAGCGGTCTTTTCGCCGGACAACCGATTTGTAATCGTTGCGGACCTGGGGCTCGATCAGTTGCTGGTGTACCGATTCGATGCGGCGCGAGGAACTTTGGGCAGCGGCCCACAAATCGTGAGTGCCGTGCCGGGAGCGGGGCCGAGGCACGTGGTGTTTGATGGCGCGGGCCGACATCTATATCTGATCAACGAGATGCAATCCACCGTAGTGACGTATACCTACGACGCGGCGAATGGCACGCTGAGTGAATCACAGATTGTTTCCGCGCTCCCCAAGGGATTTGCCAGAACTAGCGAGGCGGCGGAAATTGAGATGCATTCTTCCGGCAAGTTTCTTTTCGCTTCGAATCGGGGAGATGACAGCATCGCGGTGTTCGCGGTCGATCCGAAGGACGGGACGCTGACGCCGGTTGAAATCGATTCGACCGGCGGAAAAACGCCGCGCAATTTCGTGCTTGATCCTACGGGAGCCTGGCTGTTGGCAGCCAACCAGGATTCCGACGATATCGTGGTTTTCCGCGTTGATCCCAGCAGCGGGCACCTTACTCAAAGCGGCCAGGCGCTGCATGTGCCGTCACCCGTCTGCGTGCGATTCGTTCCGGCCCCGTAAATCCGCGAGGGCGCGATCTCGGAGACACGCGGCAATGAACCGGAACGCGAGGGAGGGGAGAGCGCGTGGTGGTGCGCGGGGATCAGCGCAAGTGCTGCTGAGGCTCGGCGATTGCTTTCGCTAGATCATTCATGAACTGCGCGCCGCGCGCGCCATCTACAACGCGATGATCGCAGGAGAGCGTGAGATTCATCATGCTGCGGACGGCGGGTTGGCCGTCGATGGCAACGACACGATCTGTAATCGCGCCAACTGCCAGGATTGCGGCCTGCGGCGGCGGGATAATCGCAGTGAACGAATCGATCTGGAACATGCCGAGATTGCTGATCGTGAATGTGGCGCCAGCGAAGTCTTGCGGGCGCGATTTGCCGGATTTGGCGCGCTCGGCGAGGTCGCGGCGCTGCACGGCGATTTCGGCGATGGTCGCGACATGCGCGTTGGGGATCACTGCCGCGATCACGCCGTCGTTTACGGCGATCGCTAGGGCTATGTTCACTGCGGGATGAAGCTGGATTCCATCGGGCGTCCAGCTCGAGTTCAGGCGAGGGTGTTGCAGTAAGACTCGGGCGACGAGAGCGGTGAGCAAATCCGTGTGAGTAATTTTGACGCTGGCGTTTGTGGCGGCGGAAGCCGTCAGTCTTTCGCGCGCATGATTCAGTGCTGTGGCGTCCACTTCTCGAGCCAGGAAGAAATGCGGGACGGTGGTCCAACTTTGCGTGGTGCGCTCCGCCATCAGCCTGCCGATAGCGGTGAGCGTTTCGAGTTTGGCGGCGATGGGTGGCGCGGCAGCGCTTGGCGTCGTCGATTTTGCCGCGGCCTCAATGTCGGATGCCAGAATTTCTCCGCCGGGTCCTGAACCGCGCACGCTGTCGAGGTTGACGTGAAGCTCACCCGCCAGGCGGCGAGCTTTGGGTGAAATCTTTACCCTCGCGCCGGAAATCGCAGCATCGGCGGATGGAGCTGCGGATTCGGCGGCGCGGGGCGCGGATGCATCGGCGCTGGCGACCGCGGCAGCAGGCGCTTCGTCCGCGGGAGCGGGTTCACCCTTGTCTACGATCCAGGCAATCGTGCGGCCCACAGCGATTACGTCGCCTTCCTTCGCTTTCACGCCGGCCAAATATCCGTCGGCGAGCGCTTCTACCTCGACGACCGCTTTGTCCGTCTCGACTTCGAGCAAAGTCTCGCCCTTGGCGACGGCTTCGCCTTCTTTTTTGCGCCAGGAAACCAGCTTGCCGGTCTCCTGCGTCAATTCGAGAGCGGGCATAACAACACTGATGGCCATAATTCCTCGGGGAAAATAAATTAAACCTTAGTCTGTGGCGCCGACCCGCTCGATTTTCGCGCTAGCTTCGACCATTTCCTTGACGCGCTTGCTGGGCGCCGCTTCGGATTCGCGCGTCGCGGACAAAGGCCCGTTGACGGTGAAATAATGCGCGCCCGCCACCATCAATTGCTCCGCGGGGAAACGCGTGATGACTTCGTGGCCGGTTTCGGTGACTACGATTTCTTCTTCAATGCGCGCCGCCGCCCAGCCATCGGTGGAAGGCCAGAAAGTTTCCAGAGCGAAAACCATTCCGGGCTTTATTTCGTAGGGATGATCGAGCGAAACCAAGCGGCTGATGACCGGCTTTTCCCAGATCGCCAGGCCGATGCCGTGGCCGTATTGCAACGCGAACGCCGCTTCTTCGTTGGGGAATCCGAATTCCTGCGCCTTCGGCCACAGGGCCGCGATTTCGCCGGTGGTGCGGCCGGGACGAACCAGCGAAATTGCCGCGTCCAGATATTCGCGGCAGCGTTTGTAGGCGTCGATCATGGCGTGCGACGCGTAGCCGATGGTGAAACAGCGGTAGTAGCAGGTGCGATAGCCCATGTAGGAATGCAAAATATCGTAATACACGGGGTCGCCGGGACGCAGCACACGGTCTGAAAATACGTGCGGGTGCGGATTGCAACGCTCGCCGGAAATCGCGTTCACTGCTTCGACGTATTCGGAGCCGAGGTCGTACAGGACCTTGCTGACGAGGCCAACGGCTTCGTTTTCGCGCATGCCCGGTTTCATCGCGCGATAGAGCTCGTCGTAGGCGGCATCCACCATCATCGCGGAAGTATTGAGCAGCGCGATTTCGTCGCGAGTCTTGATGACGCGCGCGTCAGACATGAGTTGCTGGCCGTCCACGATCTTGATTCCTTCGCGCTGCAGCGCAAAAAGAATGGGCGGCTCGATGATGTCAACGCCCAGAGGCTCGTGAAGCAGGCCAAGTTCTTCCAGCTCGATACGTATTTTTTTGGCGACGTCCTCGGCGCGGCCCATCTCAGGCGACATCGCGCCGCGCAGCAGCGGAATGCCGGCGCGCGAGCGTTCGCCGAGCCAGGGACAATGCAACTGGTGATGCTTGGCGGCGGAGCCAAAATCCCAGAGAATCGGCTCGCTCTTGCGCGTGAGCAGCGTGAACCGGCTCATTTTGTCTTGCGCCCATGAACCAATGTGCGTGGAGGTGATGTAGCGCACATTGTTCATGTCAAAACACAAAATCGCGCCCATTTCGGATTTGGCGAGAAGATCCTTCACGCGCTGGAGACGTTCCGTGCGCAGACGATCGAAGTCGATGCGCTGTTCCCAATCAACCGCCATCGTTCCATGCGTTGGTAACGCCATGGCATCCTCCTGAAACTACGAAATCAAGACCGGCCGCAAAGCTTCATGGCTGTGTCGAAAACTGTTTTCCCGGTGGGCACCGTGAGATCTTCCAGCGGCGGCGAAAACGGTATGGGGACGTGCATCGCGCCCATGCGCTTTACCGGGCCATCGAGGTAATGAAAGGCACCTTCGGCAATCGTGGCCGCGATTTCGGCGGCAACGCCGTAGCGGCCATAACCTTCATCAATCACGATGGCGCGCGATGTTTTTTTCACGGACTCGATCAGCGTGTGTTCATCGAGCGGCCAGGTGGTTCGCGGATCCACAACTTCGGCGCTGATCCCGGCTTGCTCGAGCATTACGGCGGCTTCGAGCGCAACTTGAACCATGCTGCTGGTGCCGACCAGAGTGATATCGGTGCCGACGCGCTTCACGTCCGCGACGCCGAGCGGGATGGTGTATTCCGCCTCAGGCACCGGACCCTTCAACTTGAAGCTCATCTTGTCTTCGAAAAAAATCACCGGGTTATCGTCGCGAATCGCGCTTTTCAGCAAGCCCTTGGCGTCGTAGGGCGTCGAAGGAAGCACGACTTTTAATCCCGGGATGTGGCTGAACCAGGCGTGCAGCGATTGGGAATGCTGCGCTGCGGAGCGCCGCGCGGCGCCGAGCGTGGTGCGCATCACCATGGGGACTTTCCACTTTCCGCCCGACATGTAATGAACTTTCGCCGCTTGATTGGCCATCTGATCCATGGTCAGCGTGATGAAATCACCGAACATGATGTCCACTACCGGACGCAAACCGGTCATCGCCGCGCCCACTCCCACGCCGGTGAACCCAGCTTCCGAAATCGGCGTGTCGACCACGCGCGAAGTACCGAATTCTTCGACGAGACCGGAAAGCACTTTGAACGGCGTGCCAGCTTCGGCCACGTCTTCACCCATGATGAAAACGCGGGAATCGCGGCGCATCTCCTCCGCGAGTGCTTCGCGGACTGCTTCGGCGAAAGTTATTTCACGAATTCCGGGCTCAGGCATACACGTCCTGGTCAACCTCGTCCGCGCCGGGATATGGCGCAGCGACGGCAAATTTCACGGCCTTATCCATTTCGGCTCGCAGTTCGGAGTCGATCGTGCTTAGGGAGCCGGCGTCAGCGTACTTCTGGCCCTTCAGCCATTCGGCGAAATTTTTGATCGGGTCGTTTTCGGCCAACCATTGCTGCTCTTCTTTTTTCGAGCGGTAGTATTCGCGATTGATATCGCCGACGTGATGCCCGCGATAGCGGTAGGTATTGCAGAGAAGAAACGCCGGTCCTTCGCCGTGGCGAGCGCGATCGGCAAGGTCCGTGGCGACGGCATGCACCGCACGAACGTCCTGGCCATCCACGGTTTCCGCGCG
>Ga0070733_10000530_pt1 | contig 30703 bp, 28 predicted proteins | sample Coa_R1_9_FD_66450 | JGI IMG/M metagenome (GOLD analysis project Ga0070733, IMG submission 66450) | Surface soil microbial communities from Centralia Pennsylvania, which are recovering from an underground coalmine fire - Coalmine... | ecosystem: Environmental > Terrestrial > Soil > Unclassified ...
AAACCCGCTCGAGCTGCCTCGCCGCCAGTTCGCCCGCGAGCCCCGCAACGTCGCCGCCCGCCACCGCCGCGCTCACCGGCTGCCCAAGTTCCACGCCCAGTTGCTGCGCCGCCGCGAGCGTCTCCCAGGACATGCGGTGCCACGCGCCGGCGCGCTGCTCCAGAATGGCGAGGATGCTCATAAGATGCGCGCCTCGAATTTCAATTTCTCCACCAGCTTTGCGGCCGCGGCTTTGGGATCGCCTTCGAAGATTTGCGCTTGCCTGGACTTCTCCGGCGCATAAAGCTTCTCGATGTGCATTGAGCTCGATCGCGAGTCGGCGGCGGCGCTCACGCGGCGGAGCTCCTTGGTCTTGGCCTTTTTGATGCCCATCAGGGTCGCGTAGCGCAGCTTATTGATGCCGCTCTGAATGGTTAACACGGCCGGCAATGGCATAACGATGTGCTGAAACCATCCATCCTCCAGTTCTCGCTTCACGCGAATAGAGGCGCCGTTTATTTCCACTTGCATGATGATGGTCGAATGCGGCAGCCCCATCAGCTCCGCCAGTACCACGCCGGTTTGCCCATAGCCCAAATCGTCGGATTGGAGACCGGTAAGGATCAGGTCGGGATTTTCGGGGCGTGAAGCTTCGGCAAGAAGCCGCGCGATTCCCAGCGTGTCGAAGGCACCCAGGTTTTCCGCCTCGATGTGAATGGCCCGGTCTGCGCCCTTGGCTAACGCCTCGCGGATGCTCTGCTGTGCGCGAGCCGGACCGGCGCAGAGCGCCACCACCTCGCCGCCGTGCTTCTCCCGGAGCTGAAGCGCTTCTTCCAGCGCATACGCGTCCGGCTCGTTGATCTCGAAGCTCAGGCCGTCTTCCTCGATCCAGCGGCCCGAGGCGTCGGCGCGCAGAGGCGAGTCGCGGACCGGAACCTGCTTGATAGCGACTAGAATCTTCATGGATTGAATTTCTTGAAGATCAGGCAGCCGTTGGGGCCGCCGAACCCGAACGAATTCGTCAGCACATATTCAATGTGCATGGGGCGTGCGTGATTCGGCACGTAATCCAGGTCGCACTCCGGATCGGGGTTTTCGTAGTTAATGGTGGGCGGAGCGATCTGGTCGCGAATCGCCAAAACACAAATGCCCGCCTCGAGTCCGCCCGCGCCGCCCAACAGATGCCCGGTCATGGACTTGGTGGAGCTGATCGCAACTTTGCGGGCGTGTTCGCCGAAGGCGCGCTTGATCGCGGTGGTTTCCACGCGATCTCCCATGGGCGTCGAGGTTCCGTGCGCGTTGATGTAATCGATCTGGTGCGGCGCGATACCAGCGTCCTTCAGCGCGTTTCTCATCACGCGAAACGCTCCATCGCCGTCCTCCGATGGCGACGTGATGTGAAACGCATCGCCGCTCATGCCGTACCCGACGATCTCGGCCAGGATCGCCGCGCCACGGCGCTGCGCGATCTCCAGCTCTTCCAGAATCAGGATGCCCGCGCCTTCGCCGACGATGAAGCCGTCGCGATCGTTATCCCACGGGCGGGAAGCCCGCTCCGGCTCATCGTTGCGCTGCGAAAGCGCCCGCATGGCCGCGAACCCGCCGATGCTCATGGGCGTCACCGCGGCCTCCGTGCCGCCGCAAATCATCACGTCGGCGTAGCCCTGCTGGATCAGACGGTAGGAATCGCCGATGCTGTGCGCGCTGGTGGTACAAGCGGTGGCCGTCGCCGAATTCGGTCCCTTGGCGCCGTGCCGGATCGAAACCCAGCCCGAGGCCAGATTCACGATCGTCGCGGGAATGAAGAACGGTGAGATGCGCCCGGGCCCTTTTTCGAGCAGATTCTTGTGCTCGCGCTCGATCACCTCGAATCCGCCGATGCCGCTGCCGATGTAGACGCCCACGCGCTCGGCCGCATCCGGATCGGGATCTATTTTCAGTCCGGCGCCCGCGACCGCGAAGTCCGCCGCCGCAATCGCGAACTGGATAAACCGCCCGGTCTTCTTGACATCTTTTTTTTCGATGTAGGCGGTAGGTTCGAAATTCTTGACTTCACCGGCGATGCGGCAACTGAACAGCGCGGCGTCGAAAGCGGCGATGGGGCCGATGCCGCTGGTCCCCTTCTTGATGGCTTCCCAAGTGGCTTCGGTGCCGGTTCCCACCGCAGACAGCAGTCCGACTCCGGTTACTACGACTCTACGTTGCAAATTTAGAAACTCCGTGGTCCTTGGGGGAAACGCGCAGTACCCGTACAGGGCAAGAGGCGTCCGGCGGGAAACAGTTCCTGATCCGTCTGGCGTGCGCGCCGCACCTTGCGCTCCCCGGAATCTATTTCTTCTTCGACTCGATGTAGTCGATGGCGTTCTTCACGGTGATGATCTTTTCGGCGTCCTCGTCGGGAATATCGAGGTCGAACGCTTCCTCGAACGCCATCACCAGCTCGACGATATCGAGCGAGTCGGCTCCGAGGTCATCGACGAAACTGGCAGTGGGGTCGACTTGGGCCTCATCCACACCCAGTTGCTCGACGATGATCTGTTTGACCTTTTGCTCAACGGACATGCGCCCTCCAGAATTCTTCCTACAAACTCATTGATTCTACCCATGAACGATAGGATGCCGCAAGTTTCCCGGAAAGTTCCGAAGACCTGGAAAGTCCGGGCCGGGAAAGGCACTTGCATCTAGGGCCCTATTTGCGAGACACTAGCAGGTTTTCCCGTAGAGTTTTCCGGCATGCGCATAAGAATCCTTTATCACGACCATTGTTTCGACGGCGCGGCCTCGGCGGCCTTCTTCAGCCGCTTCCTGGAGGGCAAGTTCCATCCCGGCGCCCGCTTCGAATATGGGGGCCTCGCGCACAAGGCGGGTCAACTCTTCGAGGCGGGCCAGTTCGACGGCGATGTCAATGCCATCGTGGATTTCAAATACTCCACCGATCCTCGCCTCACCTGGTGGTTTGACCATCACCAGAGCGCCTTCCTGACCCCCGAGGACGCGGAGCACTTCCGCCGCGACACCAGCGGCCGCAAAATGTACGATCCCAGTTTCCGCTCCTGCACCAAGTACATCGCGACCGTGGCGCGGGAACGTTTTGGCTTCGATGCGCCGGATCTGGCCGAGCTGGTCGCCTGGGCCGATATTGTGGACGGGGCCCTCTACACCTCCGCCGAGGAAGCGGTCAATCTGGCGGCTCCGGCGATGCGCCTCACACTCGTGATTGAAGGCTCCCAAGGCTCCGAAACCGTGCAGTCCATCATTGGCATGATGCGCAGCCGCAAGCTCGAGGAAATCGCCACCGATCCTAAGATCCTGGCCGTTTACCAGCCTCTGTATGAGCGCCACCTCCGCTCCATCGACATCATCGGGAAGCAGGCCCAGGCCACCGATGGCGTGGTCTATTTCGACCTGGTCGGTCACGAGTTGGAGGGTTATAACAAGTTTATTCCCTACTATCTTTTCCCGGAATCCGTCTACACCGTCTCGGTAAGTACTTCCAGCTTTCGGACCAAGGTTTCCGTGGGTTCGAACCCCTGGGCCAAGAAGCCGGTGAACTATAACCTGGCTTCGATCTGCGAGCGCTACGGCGGCGGCGGACACCCGCGCGTGGGCGCCATCAGCTTCGAGATAGGGGCCGTGGAGGAAGCCCGCAACGCTGCCCAGGAGATCGCCGCCGAACTGCGGGGCGAGTAGGACAGCGGGGTTGGAAGCGGCTTGCACGGGAAGGCGCTCCGCACTATGCTATGCGTAGTCGTTAACGAGGTAAATAGATGAACGCTCGAACAGCCCTGTATGCCTGGTCGGCGGGCATTGGTTTGCTCCTGATTGCGGCTGCGCCCATGCGCGCGCACCATTCTTTCGGCGCCGAATACGACGGCGATAAACCGATTACCCTGACGGGCGTCGTCACTAAAGTGGAATGGACCAACCCGCATAGCTACTTCTATCTGGACGTCAAGGATAAAGACGGCACCGTCGCCAACTGGAAATTCGAAGGATATCCTCCCAATGTGCTCTACCGGACCGGCTGGAAGCGCGAAGTCACGCTGAAGAACGGGGACGCCATCACGGTGTTTGGGTGGCGCGCCCGGGATGGCACAAACTGGGCGCATTCGCGGGAAGTTACCTTCGCGGACGGGAAGAAGCTATACTTCGGGCCGCCTGCCGGAACTGGCGATGGCGGCAATACTCCACCGGTAGCTGTTCCCTAAACCAAGGGGTTCCATCGTGAAAAATAACTCAATTGCATCTTTCGCAACGGCGATGGCTCTGGCTTTTCTGCCGGTGGCGCGTGCGCAGAGCCCAGCTTCCGCCGCGAAGGCAAAATACCCGCCGATACCGCGTACAGCAGATGGGAAGCCCGATCTCACGGGCGTGTGGCAGGGCGGCAGCAATCGAGTAGGAAGCTGGGAGGAAGCGAACAACGGGCCGGGCGTGGGTGGGGCGCCCGCGCCCGCACCGGCTCCGGCCGCAAATCGGCCTGCGGCGCCTGCCCGGGAACCTGCTCCTTATCAACCTTGGGCAGCGGCGAAGGTCCTGGAATTTTTCAATCGCCGCGGAATTGACGACCCTGAGGCGTCTTGCGCCGCGCCCGGCGTTCCTCGAATCACGACCATCGGACTGTTCCCGATGCAGATCGTGCAGACTCCGCAGACGGTCGTGATGCTGTTCGAGGTGTTCCACGTTTTTCGCGTGATCCCGATCAACGCCAAGCATCCCGACGATCTGGAGCCGAGCTACATGGGAGACTCGGTGGGCCACTGGGAGGGCGACACGCTGGTGGTGGACGTAACCAGCTTCAACGACAAGACCTGGCTGGGACCCACCGGGACATTTCACAGTGAGGCGCTGCACGTCACGGAACGCTACACGCGAGTGGACTACAACACCATCAACTACGACGTCACGATGGAAGATCCCAACGTGCTGACCAAACCCTGGAACACCCACAGCACCATCATGCTTCGTAACGGAACGCGTCTTCGGGAGTATGAATGCGCTGAAAACAACGCGGACATGGAACGTTACGAGAAGCTCTTGAAAGATGACTCCGTGTTCCGGCGAAAATAGTTCCCGGCGCCGGCGGACCGGAACCTTTCAATTGGGGAAGTGGTATAGCAGCATCGAGCCCACTCGCTCGCTGGGTTTGGCGTGGTCCATCCAGAAGGGGCCTTCCTCTTGTAAGGGGCTCAACCCGAATTCGTATTGCCGGAGCTTCCACCACGTGGGACTCACAGCCGTCCACCCCGGTGCAGGCGTCACGGGATCAATCGGTTTTACGGGCGGGAAGCCCTGGACGCTCTCCAGAAGGTCGGCCGGCATCAGCGTGCTGAAGTTGACGCCGGAGGCGCCCAGGACTTGAAGACGGCGGGCCAAGCGGTTTAAGTCCTGCCCCCAGTCCAGGTCAGAGTCCACCAGGATCTTCTCCGGTTCGCCGCCGGCCAGCTCATTAAAATAGGCGAGATAATCCGGATGCGCCGCGGCCCCGGTCCAGCCTAACCAGCCCAGCAAGGCCGCTGCCGTCAGAATTCCCCAAGTCGAGTGCTTCTTGCTTCCGGCCAGCAGGACGACGCCGTTGCCGGCCAGAAGCGCCAGACCGCAGTACACCGGCAGGACATGTCTCACACCGACATTGATCTGACTAAAAGACCCGACGAGCAGAATTGCGGCCGTGAAGATCAACGGCGACACAAAACCCGCCTCCCGCCAACGGCTCCGGCGGGTCAGAAGTCCACAGCCGAGCAGCGCCAGCAGCAGAAAGGCGATCGGTGTCTTGAAAACCAGCGCGACTGGATAGTAATACCACCAGCCGGTGTCGCTGACTTCTCCCAGCAGGTAACCCGGCTGGCCTTGGGCGTTGAAATCCGTGATGTAACGCACGGCCGCGAAAAACTGAGGAGCCGGAATCGGGATGCCGTGCACGACGCGGATCGAAAACTGATATCCGCCCCATCCGGTTGCCAGCGCGGCGAATACAATCACGCAGAGTGGCGCCAGACGCGCCCGCAAAGTAGACAAGCGAGGCTGTTCCACCAGAACATACCAGCCCGCATACATTCCCAAAGCAGCAAATAAGAAGCCGCACGTGGAGAACTTCGCCAGAACCGCCAGCCCTGTGAGCACGCCGCAGAGCACGCTGCACCTCCAGGTCGGCTGCTCAGCCCATAGCAGCCATGCGAGAAACGCAGCGGTCAGGCAGCCGGTCTCCGCCATGTCCGCGGTCGCCACTCCGGAGTGCGCCAGAACTGGCGGGATCAGGCTGAAGAGCAGCACACTCATGGCAGCCGAAGCCTTCCCGAAATAACGGCGGCCCCACCAATACAAAGCGCCGCAGGCCAGCCAGAAGAAGGGTAAAACTCCGAGGCGCGCCAGTGCCAGGTACCGCGTATAACGGACGGCCAGAATCGCCAGACCTTCCTGAGGAATGTCCGGCGTCCCAAAGGAACGGGCCCCAGCCAGGTAAGGGCCGATGGCGATGGCCGCTCGCGCCAGCGGCGCATACTCGTAGGGACAAACCACTCCTTGAAGATAATGAAGGCCACAGGCGAGGTGTCCGGGTTCGTCCGTTGTGTGGCTCAAGACCTCGTACGTGGAAACGATGCGCGCCGAGGCCACGATCACCGCGGCTAGAGCGATCAGCGGAGCGATCCGCTCCAGCACGGAGAGCCACCCTCGACTGGTCACAATTGCCGGATCGTGGAGAACGTCGCTGGCGAGCGCAGGGCGCATGGGTATTTCGTTACACCAGTGCCGTGAAAAGCGTCAGCGAGCGCCCCGGCGCTGGGACAAATATCGTCCGGTCAGCGTATGCCCGTTCTTGGCGAGATCGGCCGGCACGCCCTCGAATTGCACCGTGCCGCCCTCCTGCCCGGCGCCCGGCCCCAGATCGATGACCCAGTCCGCCCGGGCGATCACGTCCAGATTGTGCTCGATAACGATGACCGAGGAGCCGGCGTCGACCAGCCGGTCGAACAGCCCGATCAGGGTATCCACATCGTTCATGTGCAGGCTGGTCGTGGGCTCGTCGAGCACATAGATATTGCCCGCCTTGCCCAGTTCGGCGGCGAGCTTGAGCCGCTGGCGTTCGCCGCCCGACAGCGTGGAGAGCGGCTGGCCCAGGGTCAGGTATCCCAGGCCCACATCGTCGAGCCCCCGCAGGGTCCTGGTGATCGCCGGCTCGGTGAAAAAATCTACCGCGTCCGCAACGTTCATCTCATAAACGTCGCTGATGGATTTGCCGCGCAGCCGGTGCTCCAGCACCTCGGCCAGGAAGCGCTTGCCCTCGCAGGTCTCGCAGGTGGTGACCATGGGGTCGAGATGGGCCAGGTCGGTAAAGGTGACGCCCAGTCCGTTGCAGTCCGGGCAGGCTCCCTTGGAATTGGCTGAGAACAGCGACGCATCCACCGCGTTGGCCTTGGCGAAGGCCTTGCGCACGTTGTCGAGAATGCCGGTATAGGTCGCCGTGTTGGAGCGCCGCGAGCCGCGCGCCAGATTCTGGTCGATGACGACGGTTTCCGGATAGGCCTGGGGCAGGCAGCCCACGATGAGCGATGACTTGCCCGAGCCGGCTACGCCCGAAATGGCCGTCAGCACGCCCTTGGGAATCGTGACCGAAACATCCTTAAGATTGTTGAGCCGGGCGCCCCGGATCTTGAGTTCGCCCGTGTGTTTCCGCACCTTGTCCTTGATGGGCTGGTGCTTTTTCATGTGGTTGCCGGTCGCCGTACCGGAAGTCAAAAGCCCCGCGAAATCGCCCTGGTAGACCACTTCGCCGCCCTTGCTGCCGGCCCAGGGACCCATGTCCACCACATGGTCGGCAATGGCGATCATGTCCGGCTTGTGCTCGACGATCAGCACCGTGTTGCCCTTGTCGCGCAGCTGCTGCATCAAACCGGCCAGCCGCCCGACATCGTGGGGATGCAGTCCCACCGAGGGCTCGTCGAACACATAGGTGATGTCTGTCAGCGACGAGCCGAGATGGCGCACCATCTTGACCCGCTGGCTCTCCCCGCCCGAGAGCGTCGAGCTCTCCCGGTCAAGGCTGAGATAGCCCAGCCCGATGGTGACCAGGTTTTCGAGGCGTGCGGCCAGGGTCGCCAGCATCGGCCCTGCCTGAGGGGCGTCTCTTGTATGCATAAGGTCGGTGCGCACCAGCGCGGCGAGGTCGCTCGCCTGCATGGACGACAATTCAGCGATATTCCTCTTGGAAATCCTGCTCGCCAGCACCTCCGCCTTGAGCCGCGTGCCCTTGCAGGCGGGGCAGATCTTGCGGGTGAAGATGCGATCATATTCAGCCCGGACATGCGGTTGCAACGTCTCAGGGTCCTTGCTGCCGAGCGAGTTCTTGAGCTTGGCCACCACGCCCTGATAGGTAAGGTTGACCTTGTTGACCTTGACCTTGCGGCCGTCGTCGAGATAGAAGAGGTTGGCGCGTTCCTCGGCCGAGTATTTGCGGATGGGCTTGTCCGGATCGAACATGCCGGAGTGGGCATACGGGCCCCACCCCCACCAGCTATTGACTTCAAACCCCTTGCAGAGCAGCGCCCCCTGGTTGAGCGACTTGCTCTCATCCACCACCGCGGCCATATCCACGGCCGACACCTTTCCGATGCCTTCGCAGTCCGGGCACATGCCGCGCGGATCGTTGTAGGAATAATAGCTCGGCGCCGGCAGACGGGGCTTGCCCAGCCTGGAAAACAGCACACGCAGCATCTGTGCCGTGTCGGTCACCGTCGCCACGGTGGAGCGCAAATTGCCGCCCATCCTTTGCTGGTCGACGATGATGGCCGCTGAAATGTTTTCCAGCATATCGGCGTCGGGCTGGCCGTAATGGGGCATGAATTGTTGCACGAAGGCCGGATAGGTTTCGTTGATCAGCCTTTGGCTTTCCGCCGCGATGGTGCTGAAAACCAGCGAGGACTTGCCCGAGCCCGACACCCCGGTGAACACAGTGATCCGGCGCTTGGGAATATCGAGCGAGACGTTCTTGAGATTGTTCTCCCGCGCACCGCGGATGATGATCGAACCATAGTCGGAGTAGGCCGACGGCTGGTCCTGCGGCGTTGTTATCGGACTCTGGTTTATTGAACTCTGGCGCGAAAGCTTCCCAGGTGTAGCCACGTCGACCCCCTCTAGTCCAGCTTGGCGACAACCTGCTCCAGGCTGCCGATGAACTTATTCCATCCCCAAGTCGCACCCTTATAGGCGGCATCTTCTTCCGACCGGAAGCCGGAGTGCTCCATGCGGAGATGCGTGCCGCCTTCTGTCGGCGTCAACGTCCAGGCGACGACGCTCTTCAAACCCATCGAGCCCCAGCTATAAGACAGCCGTGAAATCGGTTCGACCTCCAGGACTTCACAGTCTATGATGCCATTCCAATTGGGCACGGGGTTGGCGCGGAAGTTGAACGGGTGGCCCACCACCGGCTGGAAATCGTTCTTCATCAGCCACTCCTCTATCAGGCGGCTTTGCGTGAGCGCACGCCAGATTTTTTCCGGGGGATGCGGCATTTCCCGTTCGATGACGAGAGTACGTGTCGTTGCAGTGTTGGTCATTTTTCCATCCTTTCCAATAGGTGTTCGAGTTGATCAAAGCGTTCGCGCCAGAAGGCGCCGTAGAGGCTCATCCAGTCGATCAGGGGCGCCAGGGCTTGCGGTTGTGCGCTGTAGTGCGTCTCGCGTCCGTCGCGCCGGTCGCGGACCAGCTTGGCTTGCTTTAGGACGAACAAATGCTTGGAAACCGCCGGCTGCGATACGCCGGCGAGATCCGTCAGGGCGTGAACAGTTTGTTCCCCGTCACGGGCCAAGCGCTCGAAGATCGCCCGGCGGGTTGGGTCGGCGAGGGCTTTGAAAACGCCGTCCGCCACAGCTTGCATGGCTGAATCATAACTGGACGGTTATGGATTTGTCAAGCCCCAAAACGAAAATCGCAGCTACTTTACGGGGCCGCGGGGAGTTGACTGGAAGCCTCCGAATAGCTTCCGTCCGTCCGGCAGGGTGACGGTGCGGGCGTTGGCCACGTTGCTGCCGTCCTTGGCCGCGTACCCGTCCACCGTGATGCGGTCGCCATCCTTCAAATCCGTCCTTTTCCATCCCCGGCTCTCCAGGCCGCCGGGGCTGCCCATTTCGAACTTCCAGCCCGCTGCCTTACCCTCTGCATCCTTTCCGTCGACGTACAGCAGCGCATGCGGATTGGTCCAATCGAACTTGGTCACGACGCCAGAGACGGTCACCACCTTGTCCTCGTCGTACTCGGCGGCGAATGCGTGATGCGCCGAGATCCGCATCGTCGTCAAGAGCAGCGCGGCCGCCGCAGCGTACAAGGTCTTACTCATTTCAGGAATTCCTCATGATCGCGTATGGAGCCAATCATAGCGCAACCCTGACTAACCCACGCGACGGGACTCGCTGAGAAAACAAACCGGCCTTGAGACGTTTTCAGCGGGTAAGAATCCGTACTGTCTCGAAAGTGGTACGTTTTCCGCCACGCCTTCCCGGTCAATACGGAGGGAACAATCGGGAGGGCGCAGTGCACCAATTTCGTCAGGAACTGCCGTGTTTCTCAAGCATGGCGGCGATGAAATTCGTCCATACTTCATTCGGTTCCCACACCGTCCGCATCAGATCGAACGCCTCGCCGGAAGACCAGCCTTGCCTGGCGACGCGATACAGCCCCAGAAAGGCGGTGACGCGATAGTTGGCCGCGCAGTGAACCAAAATGCGGCGTTCCCTGTAAACGTCCATGGCGTCAAAGAAAGCCAGTAGGTCTGTCTCTGTGGGCACTGCGAACTGGACGGGAATATGGACGTAGATCATCCCGCAACCTTCCACACAACCCCGCTCGTCCTGGAGTGCGTAGCGGGGGTCGTCGTGCAGCGCGAGGTTGATTACGACCTGAACGCCAGCAGCTGCTGCTGAAGCCAGTTGCTCCTCGGTAGGCTGGCCGGCCGTGAACAGCCGGTCATCCGCTTCACGAAAGTTCTTGGCCTCGCAGAGTTGGGCTGGTTGCATGGTGGGCTCCGTTGCCGAATGGGCCATGCATCGGCTCATTCACGGGTAAGTTCGTTAGTCCAGTGTAACGCCTGTGCTTTGGCAGGACGAAACCAGGACGGCTTTGTCCTCCTCGGCGGTCCTTTTTTGATACCACGTTGAAGCACGCCGCGATTGTGAAACCGTTAGCCGCTTGCAGCCTCTTCGGGGCCGGCACTCTACACTCTGACTTCGGTGCACCAACGGCAAAAGAGGCAACAGAGCGTTTTGTCACCGGCGCGCAGTTCCATCGGGTACCAGCGATGAAGGCCAAAAGCGCAGATAACATCTTTCAGCCAATTCGATTCGTGGGTCCGATTAGGCCACAGTCTTTCGAGCCTCGCCATAACAGCGGGCGGCGGCCGCCGATACTCATCCCGTGCCCCCACTTCTAAATTCTAGGACGAAAACCAGAGACCCGAAAAAGTTCTTGCATGTGATAATTGGAGCAATGCGAACTACCATCGAGATGAAGCCGGAGCATCGCGCGCGGATCCTCGAACTGGCCGCCCACCGAGGCGAGAAGGGCTTCTCGGCCGTTGTGGCCGAGGCATTGGAATTCTACCTCGAAACTCAGGAGGGCCGCGCCGATGCGATCCGGAGCGCTCTTGCGCTGAAGGGATCGATGAGCGAAACGGAAGCCGCCGCGCTGCTGACTCAAACCCGGAAACTACGGACAAACTGGCGATGATGATCGCCGATACGGACGTCCTCATCGATTACCTCGCGGGCAAAGGCGAAGCCGACGAAGTGGAGCGGATGCTTGCGCGTGGCGCGCTCCGGACCACGGTCATCAGCCGCTTCGAGCTGCTCTCGGGCGCCAAGAACCCGAAGCAACTTGCCCGCCTGGTTCAACTGCTCGAGGCCGTGCCGTCCTTGGGGCTGGACGATACTGCCGCCGACGCTGCCAGCGAGATTCGCAGATCCCCTCGAACGAGCGGGCCACCCCATTGGGATGGCCGACAGCCTGATCGCCGGCATCGTGATCAGCAACGGGGGTACGCTGCTCACTCGAAACCGGCGTCACTTCGAACGGGTTCCTGGCATAAGCCTCGCCTGAACGGACGGGCTGGCCTCCACCGCTCGGGGCAGGTGCGAATCACCCGGCGTTCTCGTACACCACCCAACGCAGTGCGGCGGGCATCGGACTGGACTGATACAGATCGAATTTGCTCTCACACCAAGATCTCAGCTGTGGGAGGCACAAATCCCGAACATCCTTAGGGACATTCCAGATGTACGAGAACTCGGCGGTCTCGATCTTGTTCAGAAAATCGGCCAGCGTAATTGCCGGACCAGCCCCCGCTTCAATCTGCTCCCTGCGACAAAAACCGAGATCATGAAGGCAGGAGTCAACATCAGCCTCGGACCTGGCGCCCGGATGAAAAGGGGCTGCGGCGCCCGCCTCCTGGAACATCGCCCGAGCCTTTTCCCGAACTTGCACCCAAGCCTCGCTGGCGTCGCCATTGCCCCATTCGTGAAAGAGAATGCCGCCGTGCCTCAGAACTTCCTTTGCGTCCCGCAACAGGGCTTGCCAGTCCGCGACAAGATATAGAAGTCGCGCCAACACGACGGCGTCGGCGCTGCTTCTTCGAAAGGGGAGACATGTGCCTTCGGCCGCCACCGGCAACACCGGAGCCTCGCCGGACTTTCGATGCATCGTTTGCAGCATGGGGAGCGCGGGGTCGACTGCGATGACTCGAAGGCCCTTGCTTGCGAGCGCAACAGCAACGCGCCCTGTACCGGCGCCGATATCGATAATCGTTGCATCTCGCCGCAAGCGAGTCGCAAAACTTCGGGCCAATTCATCCGAAATGACGGCGCCATGCCGGTGATCGTAGATTCTCGAATTGGCGGAGAAATCGACGCGCTGGGGCACTGAAGTCATGATACGCGACGACAGCCGACCTTACTGCTTCCGCAAGCTGATCCCCAATTCCCGCAACTGCCGCTCCGGAACCTCCGCAGGAGCCTCGCACATCAGGTCGGTTCCCTTGGCGGTCTTGGGGAACGGAATCACTTCGCGGATCGACGTCTCGCCGCAGAGAATCATCACCAGGCGGTCCAGCCCCAGCGCGATGCCTCCGTGCGGAGGCGCGCCGTACTCCAGCGCCTCCAGCAGGAAGCCGAAGCGCTTGCGAGCCTCTTCTTCGCTGAAACTCAGCGCGGTGAAAACCTTCGACTGCACATCCTGGCGATGAATACGAATCGAGCCCGAGCCCAACTCGGTGCCGTTCAGCACCAGGTCGTAGGATTTGGCGCGGCAGCGCGCCGGATCGGAAGTGAGCTTCTCGATATCCTCGTCATGCACCGATGTGAAAGGATGGTGCGCGGCATTCCAGCGCTTCTCCTCCTCGTCCCATTCGAACATCGGAAAATCCACTACCCATAGGAACTGGAAATTTTGCGGGTCCAGGAGCTTGTGGCGATCGTTATACTTCTGCGCGGCGTGCAGGCGCAGTTGCCCGCAGGCCTTAAGGACCGTCTCCTCGGGTAGCGGACCTTTCGGTTCGCCGGCCCAGCCGGCCAACAGCAATAAATCTTCCTCGCCAGCGCCGGTACGTGCGCGCACGTACCCCATCGCCTCCGGATAATCGCGATCCAGGCGCTTGACGTCGTCATAGACGCGCAGACCGCGCTCGCTGCCGGCGGCTTTCAGCTCGTCGCGCTCCTTGCGCGACACCGCGCCAGTCTTCGGAATCACGATTGCCACCAGCGGCAGGCCCTCTGGCGTCAACCCGGCTCCGGCGAACAAATCCTCGACGCAATGGAACGGAGGAATGCGCAGATCCGGTTTATCGCTGCCGTAGCTGCGCATCGCTTGCGCGTAAGTCAACCGAGGAAAAGTCGCGGGTACCGTGAATCCGGCCACCTTGCACGACGCGCCGATCAAAGGTTCGATCACTTCGTAGATGCGCTCCTGCTGCGGAAACGCCATCTCCAAATCGATCTGCGTGAATTCGGGCTGGCGGTCGGCGCGCAGGTCTTCGTCGCGGAAACAGCGCACGATCTGGAAGTACTTATCGAATCCCGCCACCATCAGAAGCTGCTTGAAGATCTGCGGCGATTGCGGGAGCGCGTAAAAGTGGCCGGGATTAACGCGGCTGGGCACCAGGTAGTCGCGAGCGCCCTCCGGAGTCGAGCGCGTCATGAACGGCGTCTCGATCTCCAGAAAACCCATATCCTGCAACGTCTGGCGCACGGCGAAGGCGATCTTCGAGCGCAGGATGATATTGCGCTGCATGTGCGGCCGGCGCAAGTCCACGTAGCGATACTTCAGCCGCGCGTCTTCCTTGACGTCCACAGCCTCTTCCATGGGGAACGGAGGCGTGCGCGACGTGTTCAGAATCCACAACTTCTCGGCGATCACTTCCACTTCGCCGGTTGCGAGCGATGGATTGATGGTCTCCCTGGTGCGCAACGTCACCGGCCCTTCGACCGCGATCACGTATTCCGACGAGAGCTGATCGGCCTTGTCGTGCACGGCCGGGTCGCCGTCGGCGCGGAAGACGATTTGCGTGACGCCTTCGCGATCCCTCAGGTTGACGAACAGCACGCCCCCATGATCGCGGCGGCGATGCACCCAGCCCATCAACACGGCGCGTTTGCCGGCGTCGGAGGCGCGCAGCTCGCCGCAGTTGTGCGTGCGGCGCAGCTCGCCCAGAAAATCCAGCGCTACTTGTTCAGACATTTTTTCACTTGTTCCAAAAGTTCCTCGCGAGGGAAATCCCACTGCTCGCGGCTTCCCAGATCTTTGATCGATAACGTGCCCGCGGCCACTTCCGTGTCGCCGCAGATCACCACCAGGCGAGCCTCTACCTTGTTCGCAATTTCGAACACGCGCTTAAGCTTGCCTTCGCTCAGTTCCACGCGGATTCCTCCGCCGCGCAACTCCGCCGCCGCCGCTATCGCTGCACTGCGAGTGAACTCGCCTTCGGTGAACGTCACGATCACCAGGCGAGTGGGGATGACACGCCCCTCAACCGACATGACGAGGCGGTCCTCGCCCATCGAGAAGCCGACTCCCGGAGCGGGGAAGTTCGAGCCGATGTTTTCAGCCAGCCCATCGTAGCGTCCACCTGCAAGCACCGTGTTCTGCGACCCCAATCCCGCATGCGTGATCTCAAACGTCGTACGCATGTAATAATCTAGCCCGCGCACCAGCCGCGGCCGGACCTCATAAGCAATGCCGCGATGATCGAGGTACGATCGAACCGAACGAAAATGCCCCGCGCAGTCCGCGCAAAGATGATCCTGGATCGACGGCAGCGATTCGATGATGGGCTGATCCTCGGGCACCTTGCAGTCCAGCACTCGCAACGGATTCGACACCGCCCGGCGCTGGCAGTCCGTGCACATCCTGGGCGCGACCTCGGCCAGTTTCTCCTTGAGCAGCTCCACGAACGCCGGCCGGCACGTGTGATCGCCCACCGAATTCACCAGGACCTGAAAGCCATCCAGTCCTGCGTGGCGCAAGAGCATAACGCCCATCTCGATCACTTCCCCATCCAGCAGCGCCGATTCGGAGCCAATCGCCTCCGCGCCGATCTGGTAAAACTGCCGGTAGCGGCCCTTCTGCGGACGCTCACGGCGGAACATCGGACCCATGTAGTACAGCTTTTTGACGCCAGGAATCTGGTCCATCCGGTGCTCGATATAGGCGCGCATGACGCTGGCGGTCGCCTCGGGTCGCAGAGTCAGCGAATTGCCGTCACGATCCTCAAACGTGTACATCTCCTTGCCGACGATATCAGTCTCGGCGCCGACTCCGCGAGCAAACAACGCTGTCTCTTCCAGAATCGGCGTGCGGATCTCGCTGTAGTTGTAGGTCTCGAAAACCCGGCGAGCCATGCTCTCCACGTCGTTCCAGTATTCGCTTGACGATGGGAGGATATCCCGCATCCCTTTTACTGCCCGGATACTCATTTCGACTCTTCCAGATACTCTCTCGCTCGCGTGACGTAATTCCTGACGTTCTGTCGAAACCGCTCCTGCTCGTCTTCAGTGACGGCACGTTTTGGCTTGGCGGGCACGCCCATCGCGAGCATGCCGGCGGGAATCTCGGCGCCTTCGGGAACCAGCGCTCCAGCGGCCACCACCGCTCCCTTGCCGATGCGCGCGCCGTTGAGCACGATGGCCCCGATGCCGATCAGGACCTCGTCCTCCACCGTGCAGCCGTGCAGCACCGCCATGTGGCCCACGGTCACGCGATTGCCGATGATGGCTGGATACTTCGCGTCGGTGTGCACCACAGTGCCGTCCTGGATGCTGGTTTCCTCCCCGATCTCGATCACAGAAATGTCTCCGCGCACGGACGCCGACGGCCACACGCTGGAGCGCTTGCCGATGGTCACATCGCCAATGACGGCCGCGCCCGGATCGACATAGGCGGAGGGGGCGACACGGGGCCAAACACCGCGGAAACTGCGAAGCATAAGTGGGGGTGAAAGTCTCATGCTAGCAGATGCGGGTATGCTCAAGGTATGACGAAGGCGCTTGCGTTTTTTCTCCTGGCGCTGAATCTAGGCGCCGCAGACCCCACCCCCACGCAGCAGATGACGGCCCGCCTTTCCGAGGAAGCCGACGCCTTCCGCCGCCTCGCGCCGTCGCTGCTGGGCCATGAGACGCTGGAGCAGAAAGCTCACAAGCCGGCGCCCCGCTTCCGTCCGCGGATCGGCAAAGACGCGCAAGTACCTCCCGTGACATTGTGGCAGGACCGCCAGGTCGTCTCCGAATACGGCTTTGTAGCCTTCGCTGGCGACACCCAGACGCTGCACGAGCTTCGCCGGGTGATCTCCGTCGATGGCCGTTCCGTCTCCGATCCCAAGAAAGCCGGGGATTCGTTGGCCAAAATCATCACCATGAAGGACGATGAGCGGGAAAAGGAACTCCTCAAGGAGTTCGAGAAGTACGGCCTGGTGGGAGCGGTGATGGACTTCGGACCGATTCTGATGCTGTTCACTCCGCGCGAGATTGAGCACTTCGAGTTCGCTCTCAAGGGTCCGCAGTTACTGGGCGCCTCCAGGGCGCTGGTGTTCCGCTATACCCAGATCGACGGCCCGGAATTGCTGACGGTCTTCGAGACCAACTCCGGCGGCAAGCCCAAGCGCATGAAGGTTCAGGGCGAGATCTGGGTGCGCGCGGACAATTTCCTCCCGCTCCGGATCACCGTGGGAGTAGGCGAAGGCCAGGGCGTCAAAGCCGTTCGCGAGGAGGCTTCGGTGGATTACTCACCCACCGCCTTTGGGACGCTCGCGCCCTCATCGGTGGATCATAAGGAACTGCGGGGCGGACAATTGATGGTCCAGAACGCGTTTCTTTATAGCGATTTTCGAAAGTTCGGCGCGGATGCGGAGATCCAGTTTGGGGTTGGGAAGTAAGTTGCGCGTGAATTGAAAAAAGGCGGGCGTTAGAAAAGCGCCCGCCTCTCGAACCACAGGTTTAACGTCTAATGTCCGAAGTTCAAACCGGGTAGAACCGGCGTGCCTTCCTTCTGGACGGCTTGTAGAGCATTCGGGTCGAGGCCAAGGATGGAAAGGATCGTCGGGGCCACCTGCATTGTTTCGACGAAACTGTCGACGGTCTGGGGCTGGAGATCCGGGTTGGATACCAGCAGCATCACGTTGGTATCGTCGTGAGCGAAGCCGCCGTGCTCGGATTGCTTGCTTGAGCTTCCGGTGTAAACCACGCCCACATTCGGAGCCACGATGATGTCGGGAGAACGCGGATCGCCGCCCGGCAGCAGAGCGCAGCAAGGACCGTTCACCGTGGGCACGCCGGGAGCGTTAAACATGGTCTCGAGCGAGGTCGAGTAGAAGATCTCGCCGATTCCGGCCGTTTTGGCGTTGTTTTCGAGGACACTCACCGCCGCCAACGTGTTCGTAGTGGCCGTGTTCCCCGGCGAGAGCCACAACTGCGAGATGTCGTCCTCGGTTGGCCCGGGGCCGGCGACTTCAACCGCGGGAACCAGGCCGGCGGCCGCGAGTAGATTGGCCGGCGAGGTGCCGTGGTTGAGTCCGGTATGTCCTGGTATCGGGAAGAACCGCTGTGGGTCAATCGGAGACTGGCCGTGTTTCGCAGTGATGATAATGGTGGTCGAGTTCAACACGTCCTGGCCCTGATCCTGCAGAGCTTCGACCATCTGTCCGATGGCCGCGTCGACGAACTCAATCTCGCTTAGCAGTTTCGGCGTCGGGTTGCCGGCCGCGTCCTGATAGCCGCCGTAAATACCGTTTTCAATGAGCTTCTCTCCGACGCTGACGGCTTGGAAGTTCATACCGAAGATCGCGGGCACGGGAATGTGGCCGCCGCCCAGATGCATCTTGCCATTGATCCAGTTGACCACCGCGTTGACTTTCAACTGGTCGTAGCACTGGATGGCCTGAAAATCGGTCGTATAGTCGTTGCCGCTGGGGGTGATGTTGCCGCAGTTGAAGTTCGTCCCGGCGGTGATGACGCCTGGCAGCGAGATCTGATTGGAATTCACTTCCGGCGAATAGTAGTCGTCCAGATTGTCGGGAGTGGAAGTTCCCGTGGGGCCGGAGACGGCGGCGTAGACGGCATGCTTGTCCGACCATGCGGTGAACCCTCCGGCTGCGTGAGCCACGCCGAAGATGGTGTTGGTGCGGATGAAGTTCCAGGGGTAAACCTCGGCGCAGGGGGTGGGCTTAGAGAATGGATCGCGAGGCAACCGGTCCTTTTCGATAGACAACACGCCGCCGTCAATCGGCGACGTGTACGGGCCCCCGCCGTTGAGCTTTGTCTGATCGATTTCGACGCCCTCTTCATACTCGGTCTGGGTGCCGTTGTTTTGACCCGCCTTGCAGCCTTGTACTCCCGTCCCTACCAGACCGTTGCCGGTGGTTGCGATCGGGGCGGCGAGGACGCGATCCCAGGCGACGTCGTAGAACCCGCCCACGGTTCTGGGAGTCCCGCCGGTGACCAAGGCCATAAGCCCGGGGAATGAATCGGAGGGCCGTGAGGTGGTCGTGCGGGTGTAATTCACGCCCGTTCTTCCGAGCTTTGCCATGTTCGGGCACGTATTGTTCTTCGCGCAGATTTCATAGTCGACCGCGTGCATTCCATCGATGCTGATCAGCAATACGTGGTTCCTGATACCGTCGTCGTCAGCCTGGGCCAACGGAGCGCCCGCGATGGCGGCGAGAAACGCTATTGCAGTTAAGTTGCGTATAGCTAACAAGGTAAATCCTCCTAGCATGAGAGCGTAGTGGCGGGAGGTTGCATCGGGATGAACCCGGCGTTAAAGTTGGGCTGCGAGCGCCGATCCCAAGCCCGCCAAACGGCTAGATATGCTACCTTGACGACCGGGACAGAAGGATAGAATGGCCGCTTTCGTCTACCTCCACGGTTTCGCCTCCAGCCCCCAGTCGAAGAAAGCGCAGTTTTTTCGGAAGCGATTCGCAGAAAAGGGGTTAGATCTGGAGATCCCGGCGCTTGATGGCGGCGATTTCGCGCATCTGACCATCACCGGCCAGCTTCAGATCCTCGACCAAGCGGTCGCCGGCGGCCGGCACACGGATCAACCCACGGTGCTGATCGGTTCCAGCCTGGGAGGTTACTTGGCGGGGCTCTACGCGGCCCGTCACGCCAACATCTCGAAGCTGGTGCTGCTGGCTCCCGCGCTGCGCTTCCCGAGCCGCTGGAGGGAGCGCTATTCGCCCCAGGAACTGGAGCGCTGGCAACGGGATGGCGTTGTCTCCGTGTTCCATTACGGCTACAATCGGGAGGTTCCGCTGGGCTACCAGCTTATGGAGGACTCGCGAAACTATGAAGACGAGCCGGAGTTCGCCCAGCCGGCCCTGGTGCTCCATGGAAGGCTCGATACCGTAGTGCCGGCCTCGATTTCCACAGGCTACGCGGCGAGCCGTTCGAATGTCACCCTGCGCCTGTTCGATTCCGGCCATGAGCTGACCGAGGTCCTCGAAGACCTGTGGGAAGAGGCAGCTGCTTTCCTTGCTCTATGATAAAATCTAAAAGGGATGAAGTATCCCATATATGGTAACCGAAGACCTAGCCGACAACGTCAGTTGCAGTGAGGCATTGGAACCACTGAAGGATTGCCGAAACTAGGGCGGGGGTAGAAGCATGCCAGATGAAGTAAAACCAACCGTAAAATTGGACCCGAAATTTCACGTGCCGGAAGAAGATCCCGACATCCACTTACAGCGCTTGCTGGCGCCGCAGAACCTGGATGAGCCCTTCTACAAAACCATCGTCCAGACCGTCAAGGACATCATTCATCCTCCCAAGCTGCCACCTTTGGAAATCACCTCGAAGCCGGTGGACCCCTCCGAGCTGAAAGGTCTGAACGGGCTGTACGGAGGAAATGAGACGCGCGCGGGATTTGTGTCCCTGCTGGTTCACGCGGGCATTATCGGATTGCTGCTGTACATCGGTTCGCTGAAGCAGGTGCAGAAAGCGATCAAGGAAGTGGTCACGCTGGTGGCTCCTCCGCTCCAGCCGGTGAAGCCGGTGGAAAGCAAGGGTGGCGGTGGCGGTGGCGCGCGGCAGCCGATCGTGAAGAAGGCCGATCTGCCCAAGCCTCGCAAATTTGTCCAGCCGCCTACGACTCCGGTTCAAACCAAGCTTGAGCTTCCCTCTTCGCTGCTGGATTACACTCCCAGCATCGACCCCACCGACATCGGCGCGCAGACAGGATTGAATGCCTTCGCGGGCACCGGAGCGGGCGGCGGATTCGGGAGCGGCAAGGGCGGCGGAATCGGCAGCGGCAACGGAAATGGAGTCGGGCCCGGAAACGGCGGTGGAACCGGCGGAGGGGCGTATCGCCCTGGCGGCGGCGTCACCAACCCGGTGCCGATCGACAGGCCGGAGCCGCAATACTCCGAGGAAGCCCGCAAGGCCAAGTGGCAAGGCGCCGTGCTGCTGTCCCTGGTGGTGGATGAACACGGCAAGCCGATTCAGATCAAGGTCATTCGCCCGCTGGGTTTAGGCTTGGACGAGAAAGCCATCGAAGCAGTGTCGAAGTGGACCTTCAAGCCAGGCATGAAGGATGGCAAGGCCGTCCCCGTGCAAGCTCAAATCGAAGTCACGTTCCGGCTGCTATAAACGCCCCCTGGCGGGTCGCGGTTTAGAAGTCGAGCGGCATGCGTGTGACAACACGGTAGAGGCTGCGCTCATGATAGCATGCGGGTAGTGGAAGGTGGCTTTCCCACTGTCTGCGCGGAGCGCGATCGTTTACGGCTGCTGTATCAAGCTGCAATCGCTAGATGGGTAGAGGCTGGGGGTCATCACTCCGCACCGGAACAATCGCCCATTCTCGTTTCCCTGAAGCAGGAAATTGCGGAAGCGAGGAAGGTGTTCCTTCAACATTGCAAAGTTCATGGCTGCTCTCCCTGGTCAGTAGATTTTTGAAGCTGACCCATTACCAAAAACTACCGCGTGTAGTGCTACAATTCGTTGCACTGGCTTGGCGCATACCTACCTCCGAGGGCATGTTGCTAAGTCTGCGGGGTGCTGGCCCGCGACGGCCGGCACTCTGCCTAATTTCAAGCCGACCCACTGCCCACAACACTGATAGCATGTTCTAGATGCTATCCTTCCCGGAACACCGTCGCGGCAGCGGACGCGGACGTTGGATCGCGCTCGCGGCGGCGGTCATCCTGCTGCTGGTATTCGGCCGCTCCATTTGCTCCCTCATCATCGACTACTTGTGGTGGAAAGAGATGGGGCAGGTCTCCACCTGGATTCGCGCATCCGCTTACATCTACGCGACGAATGTGGGCGAATGGCTGATTGCCTTCGTGGTGCTGTGGATCGCCCACGCCCGTGGCCTGAAGTACTCAGGCACCAGCCTGCGCGCGAATCGCGCGTACTCGCTGCTGGTTACCGCCGCACTGGCGTTCGTGGCGATGATCATCGCGGCGGCTTCCATGAACGGCTGGGTGGTGGCTCGTTACGCGGCGGGCAGCGGCGTCGCCGGCCTCGGGACCACATGGTCTGACCCGGTGTTCGGCCACTCCCTCGGCTTCTACTTCTTTGAGCTTCCTTTTTACACCGGCCTGGTGGGGTTTCTCGAAGCGCTGGCGATGGCCGGGGCGCTGGCGTATTATCTTACGGCGCGAGCCTGGCAGATCCGCCGCGAGTTCCCTGGAATCGCCACCGGCGGACGCCTCGACCTGGATAGCCTGAAGGTGCTGGGACGCCTGGAAACCGGAATGCTACAAGTGCTGATGGCCGGATTCCTGATCGCCCTCGCGGTGAATTTCTGGTTGGACCGCTACGCGCTGTTGTACTCTGATCACGGAAATCTGCTGGTGGGGATCGATTACATCCAGCAGAATATCGGCCTGCCCTTGCAGTACGTCAAAGCCGGAGCCGCAATCCTGGCGGCGCTGCTGGTGCTGGCGCGAAAGCGGCGCTGGGCTCTGGCCTGCGCGGTGGTTCTGGTGTTCGACATCGCCATTCCTCCGCTGGTGAGCAGCCTGTACGTGAAGCCCAATGAACTGTTGCTCGAAAAGCCGTACTTGCAGCGCCACATCGAGGCCACTCGCTCCGCATTCGGCTTGGCAAGGAATGTTCGCGAAACCCAGTTTGACGCGCACAAGGAAGACCGCATCGACTTCACGCGCAACCAGGCTATGCTCGACAACGTGCGGCTGTGGGACTGGCGCGCCTTCCACGATACTCTCAGCCAGAGCCAGCCTCTGCGTCCCTACGCCTACGCCGATACCGACGTGGATCGTTACACCATCGACGGCAAGCTGCGCCAGACGCTGCTCGCTCCGCGCGAGTTGGACTTGAACCAGTTGGGCGAAGCGCAGAATAGCTGGATCAACACCAGCACCACTTACACGCACGGCTACGGGCTGGTGCTGGCGGAAGCCAGCCGCATCTCCCCCACTGGCCTTCCCGAGCTGCTCATCCGCAATGCTCCGGTGCAGGTGGAGACGCCGAGTCTCAAGCTCACACGACCCGAGATTTACTTCGGTGAATCGGCGCACGAGCCTGTGTTCGCGCCCACCAAGCAGCTCGAATTCAACTACCCGGCCACGCCCGACGTGAAGATCCACTACGATGGCCAGGGCGGTTTCAACATCGCCTCGCTGGCTTTGCGCACCGTGGCCGCGGTGGCCGAAGGCGACTGGAATATTTTCCTCTCCGACGCCATCACGCCGGACAGCCGCATGATGATCCACCGCAAGGTGCTGGACCGGCTGGGAACTCTCACGATGGGGGAACTGGTGCGCTGGGACCCGGATCCATACCTTGTGATCACCGAGAGCGGACGCCTGCAATGGATCGTGGACGGCTACATGACCAGCGATGCGCATCCGTATTCGCGCGAGGTGCAGCCGGCCGATCAGGAGCCATTCAACTACATCCGCAACTCCGTGAAGGCGACGGTGGACGCCTACGATGGCGCCACGCGCCTGTACGTATTCGATCCCGAAGACCCGCTGATTCAGACCTACCAGCGCCTGTTCCCGGATCTGTTCCTGCCCGCCTCCGCCATGCCCGCGGATCTGCGCGCGCACACGCGATCGCCAGAGGGCTTGTTCCGAGTCCAGGCCGAGGTGTACCGCACCTACCACATGCGCGATCCCGAGTCGTTCTACAATCGCGCGGAGTTGTGGGACTTGGCCACCTCCGCGCAAGCACAGGGTGCCGGCGGCGGTACGCAGAGCGTCACGCCGGTGTATATGGTGATGACACTGCCCGGAGAAGCCGCTCCGGAGTTTGTTCTGACCATCTCCTATACGCCGCGCGGTAAACAGAACCTGATCGCCCTGATGGTGGCGCGCTGCGATGGCGAGCATCTGGGAGAAGTCGTGTTCCTGGAGCTTCCCAAGCAGGAGATCATTTCCGGGCCATTGCAAATCGACGCGCTGCTGAATCAGGACCAGGTTATTTCGAAGGACTTGACGTTATGGGGCCAGCAGGGCTCGCAAGTGCTGCGTCCTCCCATTCTGGTGCTGCCCATCGACCATACGTTCCTGTACGTCGCTCCGCTATTCCTCCAGGCCAATCAGGCGCGCATGCCGCAGTTGCAGAAGGTGGTGCTGGCAACCGGCAACACGCTGGTGTACGAGGACACCTACGAGAAGGCGCTCGCGAGCCTGGCGGCGATTCAGGCCGGGCGTCCCCTACCCGCTCCCACTCGACAATCGCCTACGGAAACGAACATTCCTACCGCACCCGGGCAGCCGGCCGCGAGCAGTTCCCCCGCCAGTTCCTCCGACGCCCGCCTGAACGAGATCCGCGCGCACTTCGATCGCTACAAGCAGCTCTCCGCTCAAGGCAAGTTGGCCGAAGCCGGCAAAGAACTGGAAGCCATCGAGGCTGCGGCGAAGAAGTAACCGCGCGGCCGCCTTGACGAGCGCATCTTTCAGGTCCACCATGTGGGCAGGAGGGCTGCCATGCAACCTGTCAGAGCTTCCGACCAACGCAAGATCGATCTGAATGAGCCGGTATCGTCCCTGCTTCGGCGAAAGAATCCGGCCGTCTGGTCCATTTCGCCCGAATCGACCGTGTATGAAGCCATCGAGCTGATGGCGGAGAAACATATCGGCGCGCTAGTGGTTCTCGACGCCGGGAAACTGGAGGGCATCGTCTCCGAACGCGACTACGCCCGCAAGGTCATTCTCAAGGGCAAGCATTCCCAGGAAACCTGCGTGCGCGAGATCATGACTACGCCCGTTCTCTTCGTCCGCCCCGAACAATCCATCGATGCGTGCATGCGCGCGATGACCGCTCACCGCGTGCGTCACTTGCCTGTGCTTGAAGGGGAGCGAGTGATGGGAATGGTCTCGATCGGCGATCTGGTGAATTGGATCATCCTGTCCCATGAGCAGACCATTCATCAGTTGCAGAGTTACATTACAGGAGCCTATCCCGGTTAGTTAGACCCACTTAGCTAACCTCTTGACTCGAAGACTTCGCCGGCGCATAATTTTATCGGAAGTCAAGAGAACCTAACCCGCCCAATTGGGGCGGCGAGCTTCTCCAGGAGGTGACTATGGAACCGGACAACCACTGGGGCGGCAGAGCTTGAAGCGTTCGGTGGGGGCTTGGGCCTTGCACCGCTGGATATGACACGTGAACCGTGCCGCGCTGTTATGCGCAAGATGATGGCGTGACCGCAGGCGACAAGGGATTCTTCAAGCGATGCCGCCCCTCACAAATTCGCTCATGACGGAATTCAAAAACCTTTAAGGTTCTCGGCCAAAACACCCGCTCGGCTCGTCATAATGGGAGAGTCCCCGTGAAACCTTCCCAAAGTGCCCAGCTCAGCCGAGCCGCGAAAACCATTCGTGAAGTCTTCCTCTCCGGCCGGCCCCTCACCTACGTCCGCTCCGCTGAAGAGCACCGCGTTGTACTGATCCTTCGCGAAGTGGCGGCCAGCTTCCCTGCCGCGACTCCCATCTGGACCTGGAGCCTGACCGAAGGCCTGCGCCGCGACACTGAGTTCGCACCATCCGCGCAAACTCCCCGCGGGGTGCTCGACTTCATCGTGGCCCACGAAGGCGCGGCGATCTTCCACCTTCAGGACTTCCATGAGCCTCTACGCGAGTCTCCGGAAATCCGCCGCCGCCTCCGCGATGTCTACCAGAGTTGCCTCGATCAAAATAGATTCGTCGTGATCAGCTCCCCGGTCCGCTTCATCCCGGAAGAAGTCGATCGCAGCGTCGTTTTTCTCGATCTCCGTCCGCCCGACCTCATCGAGCTGATGGAGTTTCTTCGCGCCGAAAGCGGCGAGACCAGTGAACCAATACTGCGCCTCGTGGCGAACGCACTGCAAGGCCTAACGCTCGATGAAGCCCGTTACGCTTTGCGCCGCGCCCTGGCCGTGACTCCTCAACTTGGGTCCGAGTCTCTCCCGGCCTTGCTCGAAGAAAAGCGGCTGCTGGTAAACCGCACCGGCGTGATCGAGTTTATTGCCAGCGCGACCGAACTGGGCGAGGTCGGCGGCCTGGAGGGCTTGAAGACCTGGCTGCTGGAGCGCCGCAAGTTGTTTGAGCAACGCGACACCTTGAGCGCGGAGATCGTGCCCAAGGGCCTGCTCCTCATGGGCATCCCCGGCTGCGGCAAGAGCCTCTGCGTCAAAGCCATCGCTTCGCATTTTCAGCTTCCGCTGTATCGCATCGACATGATCGAGATCTTCTCGGGACGCCACGGCAAGCCCGAAGGCGCCTTCGTCGCTGCGTGCAAGATGATGGAGGACATGGCGCCCGCGGTGCTCTGGTTCGACGAAATCGAGATGGGCATCACCTCCACCGAAACCAGCGGCGAGCAGGGCCGCATCTTCGCCTTCTTCCTTACCTGGATGCAGGAGAAAACGCGCGGACTCTTTGTGGCGGCCACGGCGAATCGGATTGACCTGCTTCCCGCTGAAATGATCCGCAAGGGCCGCTTCGACGAAGTGTTTTTCGTCGATCTGCCCCACGACGATGAGATGATCGAGATCTTCCGCATTCACCTGGCGCGCCGCGGCGTCGACCCGGCCTTATTCAACGTGGAGCAACTGGTCAAGTTCACCGTCGGCTGGACCGGAGCCGAGATTGAGCAGTGCGTCATTTCCGCGATCACCCGCGCGCGCCTGGCGGATCGCGAGCTGAACGGCCAGGATCTGATCGATATCGCCGTCAAACAGGTCCCGCTCTCGCGCACCATGCGGGAACAGATCAATCACATTCGAGGCTGGGCCTTCGAGCGCGCCATCCGCGCCTCGCCGCAACCGGTCCGGCGGTAGGCTTTCTATGAAGCAGCTTTCCACAATGGTTCTGCTGATACTCACCCCGTCAATCCTCTGGGGCGCGGACGGCCGGCGCAAGCTGTGGGATCTGGATCTGTCGAAGATCACGAAGTACGCAGCGGAGCAGGTGTGGGGAATCCGTTTCTCCCCAGACGAAACGAAAGTGGCGATCGGGTTCGGACCCCGCTGGAATTTTGACGCAAGCCCTCGACACATAGTCGTGCTGCAGGTCGATCAGCCTCAAACGGTGCTTCGCGATTTTAAAGTGAACACCAGAGGATCGCCATGGCCATTCGGGAATAGCATCATATGGTCGACTTCCGGCGCGATTCTCGTGGCCCGAGACGAACCTCAAGGAACGCTTCGGCTTGACGGCAAAGCCCCGTGCGTGTTTCCGGAGGATTCCAGATTCGGCGGATTTCTGAGCGGGGACCGCGTGGTGATCTCGCTCCGAGCGCCCGAGAGCAAAATCACCCAAGCGGAGATACGTATACTCAACCCCGACTGCTCTCTGGCGGACAGTTGGAAAGCGGACGCCGGCGTGAAAGACACGTCTCCGGAGCAAGATTTAATCGCGATCGCGCCTTTCCCGAAGCCTCCAGAGAGCCCGGTTATCGAATTGGTTGATCCATTGACACACGCTGTCAAGCAGAGCTGGAAAGGACTCTTCGCCGGCGACCTCGTTTTTTCCGATCAGGGCCGTCTGCTGTGTGCAGCAATGCGTCGCATGAGCAAGCCTCCCCTCCCGGACCTGGCGTGCTGGGATACGCAGACCGGCGCGAAGACTGTGGAGAATCAAGAGGTAGCCCTCGACATGTGGGGGCCTGCACTTAGCGCGGGAGGCAATCTCTTGGCGATGACGGATTATAAATACGTCTCGCGCGATGGAAGCTTTTGGCAGGTTCTTGATATGTCCAGTTATTGGGTGCCGAAGCGCTCCTTGATCTGGAATGTTCGAACGGGAAAAGAGGTAGCGTCTTGGGGCGCACACCAGCAGAAGGAAATCTTGGGCAGCGACCTCAATAGCGCTCGAACGAAGAAGACCGATTTCGTACTCTCGCTCTCGCCAACGGGAAAATATGTTGCGGAGGGAGGTTCTGGCTCGGTGTCCGTGTTTGCTGTACAACCCTAGCCGCTCAATCCAGGACGACGTAGCCCTCCGAATTGCACACGTAGACGCTCTTGAACAAACTCACCGGCAGCAGTCCAGCGACGCCCGCTTCTTTACTTCCCGGCATTGCCACCAATTCGTTATAGCGGATGGTCCGGCCTTCGATGACCAGCGGCCTGCGGGGCACCAAGCCCGCCTTCGAAGCGCCCGCGAGGGTCAGGATGTCATTCGTCCTCGGCGCGGCTGGACCGCCGAACACAACCACCCAAGCCGTTCCCGAATCGAGGAGGAGCCAACCGAGGCTGGTGGAGACTGCCTGCTGGCCGTGTATCTTCTGAAACTCCGCGCGGATCCCAACTCGATCCTGCTTGCTGAATTCGAGCCGCTTGGCTCGCAAATCCAGCAGATAATCGAAACGCGACAAGAATTCCTGCCCCAGCACACCCTTGATGTCGAACCCGAGTTGGTGCACGGCCTCCAAATCCGAAAACACCATCTTCTGTCCCCCGGCCCTGACCGACTCCAGGGCAATCTCAATCCCCTCGGCAGCAGGAGCCTGGATCACCGCGAATGCGGAAATCACCTCCACTCGAATGGTTGCCTTCAGTCCGATCGACTTCGCCAGTTTGGGATCAAGATGGTTCAGCTGCGTCCCAGTGTCCAGCAGGAACCGGTACGGCCCGTGACCGTTCACGTAAACTCCATCCACGATGGGACAGCCCTCGCGAAGCTGCAGGTTCACCGAGCCCAACAGCGGACCCACGGCTGCAATGAGCAAGCAAATCGGTTTCGATGAGCTCGGCATACAGACTCCGAGGCATACAGCCGGCTCGAAAGTCAGGGGGCGGGGAACATAGTCCCCTCGGCTGCTGTAATCTCATTGAAACCTTCGGCAGGATGGCGGCAATGCAACAGATCACGCGCCTGGATATCCGCGAACGCGATCAGCGCGATGGCCGCCGAAGGCGTGAATCGTTCTGGTTCCGGCCACGACTTCGCCGCTGTGCTCCACTCCGCGAGGAATGAAGTATTCCTCCCCGGCATTCACGGCAATCCGTTCATCACCGATGACCAACGTATAGCAGCCTTCGACCACCAGCATGTACTCGTCGTAATCGTGGGCGTGCGCTGCGGATGCCGCTGTTTCGTGGCAGGTCCAAAACGCCATCTGGCTTCCGTCCGCGCCGTCGAAAACATAACCTTCGACACCTGGCGTTGCCTGTGCGCCTTTCGAAATCCGATTCTCCGGATGCCTCATGAACTCGGGGAATGTGTTCATAGTTACCCAATAGTTTTGCACTTGGTTTACCGGCAGCAGCGCATAGCGTACCTTAGAACTGTGCCTGTCGAAAAATTCCTGGGCGGCGTCTCCCGATTTCAGAAGCACGTCTATCCGCAGCATCAGGATCTTTTTGAACAGCTCGCGCTGGGCCAGCGCCCCGACGCCTTGTTCATCACCTGCGCCGATTCCCGCATCGACCCCTGCCTGCTCACCCAAACCAAGCCGGGCGAGCTGTTCATCTGCCGCGTGATTGGCAACATCGTCCCGCCCTATCCCGACGCCATCGGCGGCGTCTCAGCCACCATCGAGTACGCGGTGGGCGTGCTGCGCGTACCCGAGGTCATCGTGTGCGGCCACACCGATTGCGGAGTTATGAAAGGCGCGCTCAATCCCGAGGCCCTGCGAGCCTATCCCAACGTGGCCGCCTGGCTGCGCTACGCCAACGTCGACCACCGCGAACCCGACCCCAGCCCCGAGTTTCTCCTCGCCCTGACCGAAGTGAATGTGGCCGCGCAGCTCCAGAACCTGCGCACCCATCCCTCCGTCGCGGCTCGATTGGAGCAGGGCGATCTCACGCTGCATGGCTGGGTCTATCACATCGGCTCAGGCACGGTGACCGCCTATAAGGAAGAGACCCGGCGCTTCGAGACTCCCGCGTCCGTATAGCTGGCGCGTCTTCCTACGGGAGCTCGATCTTGCCATTCCACGAGACGATGGATTTCCATTTACGTTGCTCGCGGGTACAGGCTTCAGTTTTCGGTCGGGACCTTCTCGATATGATCGACGATCACAATATCCGTCGGAACCTTGGTCTTCTCCAGCCGCAGACCAAGCTTCCGTTCCAACGTCGCTTTAAAGTTTCCCGAGGGATCGTCGATCGTCCCGCCTGGATTGAAGTACAGCGTGACATCGTAGGTTCCCGTCAATCCCGTCTTATCCACGACGTCTACGCCGCCCGCTGGGACCCGAAAAGCGGCGGCGATCTGAGCCATGGTCGATTGTCTGGCGGCCAGCCGCGCGGCGGACGTGTCGTGCCTGGAGGAATAGCCTTGATAGACGCCGGCGGGGATTTTCGGGAAACCGTCTTTGTCGTTATTGACGGCGCCCGCCCGCTCCTTCAGCTTCGCTGCCGGTCCGTTCCTGGCGACCACCAGCGCGTACCCTTCGGCTTCCTTGGCCTCATGATGGACGGCCAGCTTGAACCGCTCGATCAGGAGGTTTTGAAGCATGAGGGGAACCTGATCCGGGGTCGTTCCCGACGGCACCTTGGCGACAACGTCGAATATCTCAGATTTGAGCCACGCGGGCCCGGAAAACCGATCCAGCCGGTTCGGCGGCACGCCGTAGGCGCTCATCACCAGCGTCTGGAGCGAGCAGCTCGTGAACGTGATCCGCCCTGGGTTGGCCGTCCCCGGTCCGCCGCTAATGGCCTGGTCTCCGTTTCCCGAACGAGCCGGCCGCACCGAAGCCACCTCGAATGTGGTGCCGTCGTCCCCGGCCTGACCGGACGCCTGGCCGAACGCCGTAACGAAGGCGAAAGCGAAGGCGGCAGAAATGACGAATCCTCGCATGGT
>Ga0070733_10000531_pt1 | contig 30646 bp, 23 predicted proteins | sample Coa_R1_9_FD_66450 | JGI IMG/M metagenome (GOLD analysis project Ga0070733, IMG submission 66450) | Surface soil microbial communities from Centralia Pennsylvania, which are recovering from an underground coalmine fire - Coalmine... | ecosystem: Environmental > Terrestrial > Soil > Unclassified ...
CGCCTCGCAGGAAGAACTCAATCGCGAGGTGCTCAAGCGCGCTCTGTTTTATGGCAGCGTCATGGGCTCGTTCGCCGTCGAACAGTTCGGGACCGAGCGTCTGCAATCGCTCACCCGCGAGGAAATCGAAGCCCGCTTTCAGGTCTTCCGCGAACTGACCCACCTCGAATAGCGGTGGCTGTGCGGGTATGTGACGGGGGGCGTCATCCCGGGGACCCGCGTTTTTGCCAGCGGGCCGAGGGATCTTGCGCGGGCTGCCACTGCCGCACGCGAGATCGCTCGTTCCGCCCGAAGAACGGCGCTTGTGAAACACTCATCCCATCCGCTTATGGGGAAGTCGAGTATCGCGAAGTCCAATATGGGGAAGTCGAGCGCTCGCCAACTTCGGCCTTCCGCCGATTCAGACTTGAATCTGCTGGTCTGGCTGGCGACCTGCGTCGCGGTGATGTCGTTTCTCTTCTACTATCGCGGCGGCCAGATTCTTCTCTACGGAGACGCGGTCGCGCACATCAACATCGCCCGCCGCGTTTTCGACTCGAAGACGCCCGGCCTGCTGCAGTTGGGCACCGTCTGGCTTCCGCTGCCGCACCTGCTCATGATTCCATTTCTCGTCTCCACCGAAATGTGGCGGCGCGGCGTCGGCGGCTCCATTCCATCGATGGCGGCCTATATTGTCGCCGTCGCGGGCATCTTTCGGCTCGTCCGCGGCCTGCTCGCCCCCGCGGACAAGTCCGACACCCGCTCGGTCGTCTCGGCTCGCCTCGCGGCCTGGACCACAGCCATCGTTTTCGCTGCCAATCCCAATCTGATCTACCTGCAGACGACCGCCATGGGCGAAGCGGTTTATCTCGCCCTCTTAATCTGGGCCGCCGTTTATTTCGCTGAAGCTCTCCGCGGGAAAGAAAAAGCACTCATCAAGGCCGGCCTGTGTCTGTTCGCGGCCTGCCTCACGCGCTATGACGGATGGTTTCTCGCAGCCGCAGCCGGTTGCGCCGCCATCGCGGGATGGCTGTTTCTTTCAAACAAACCCTTCGGCCGCGCTGGTCTGACAAAATTTCTACTGATCGCTGCCGCCGGGCCGCTGCTCTGGCTGGGATACAACGCGGCGGTCTATCGCAATCCTCTCGAATTTGAAAACGGGCCGTATTCCGCAAAAGCGATTGAACATCGCACGCAGGCCGCCGGCAATCCCGGTCATCCCGGCAGCGGCAATCTCCCGCTGGCCACGCTCTATTTCGTGAAAGCCTGCGAGACAAATCTCGCCCAGAATCCCTGGCTCGGCCGTGCCTGGATTCTGCTCGGCGTGTTCGGCTTTGGCCTCGCTGCGGCCGCGCGAAGGTCGGCTGCGCCGGCGCCTGGATCGTCCGCTGTCGGCTCCTTCGCCTTCTGGATGCCGCTTGCTCTTCTGCTCGTGCCCTTGCCGTTCTACGCGCTCTCCATCGCCTACGGGGGCGTGCCCATCTTTGTGCCCGCCTTCTGGCCCTTCACGCACTACAACGTCCGTTACGGACTGCAACTGCTCCCGGCGTTTTCTGTCGCTCTGGGCTTGCTTGTCTATGGCATCGTGCGCTACGCCCGAACCCCGCACCGCCTGCGCCTTCCGCTGGCGTTCGGTGTCATCGTTTTCGTCCTGGCCAGCTACGCGACCGTCTGGAAGGCCGGCCCGATCTGCCTGCAGGAAGCTGAGATCAACATGCGCACTCGCAATCAACTCGAGCTGCAGCTGGCCGAGTGGCTCAAACGCCTGCCTGACGATTCGACTCTGCTTATGTACCTTGGCGACCATGTCGGCGCGCTCGAAAAGGCCGGCGTGCCCCTGCGCCGCACCATCAACGAAGGTAATCATCGCGTCTGGATGCAGCCCCGCGATCCCGAGGGCCTATGGGAGCGCGCCCTCGCCAATCCTGCGCAGTTCGCCGAATACGCCGTCGCGTTCGAGGGCGATCCAGTCTGGAAGGCCGTGCACGATCGCGGGTTCAAGGCGCTGGTGGTGATTCACGTCACGGGACAGGCGCCCGCGATTCTCTATGCCACGCGCCCGCCCGACATTCCAATCAACGTTCAGTGAACCTCCGGCCGACCTCCGGAAGAAATCGGTAACCACCCCGGTAAATCGGCCGCGCGAAGATGAGTGATAAAATCCACCTTCTGCGCGTGCATGCGGCGGCAAAACCAGGCGAAGCGGCGGCCCGGCAATGAATTCGGGCGGGCGCGTCATTCCGTTCGTCAAGGCCAGCGCCTGCGGGAACGATTTCCTGCTCATGGACGCCGCGCTCGCTCCCCCCGACATCCACGACTTCACCCGCCGCATCTGCGACCGCCACGAAGGGGTTGGCGCCGATGGAATCGAGTGGATGAAGCCGCACTTCTCCGCCGACGTCGAGATTCGCCTGATCAACAATGACGGTTCTGAGGCCGAAATTTCCGGCAACGGCACCCGTTGCGTCGCCGCCTTCTTTTGCGCGCAGCACGGCAAGGAGCGCATAGCGATTCTCACGGGCGCCGGCGTCAAAATCTGCTCGCTGATTTCGCGCTCCGACTCGCAGTATGAGTTCGAAGCCGAGATGGGCGACGCGGAAGTTGGCAGTGAACTCGTTCTCACCGTCCCTGGAGCCCGCGGCCAACCGCCGCAGGAGATCCGCGGCATACCTGTTTCCATGGGCAATCCGCATTTCGTAACCTTCGTCCGCGATTTTCCCGCCAACTGGCAGGCGCGGGGCGCGGAAATTCAAGCCAACCCTTTTTTCACCCACGGCGTGAACGTCGAATTCGTCTCGGTCCGCGATCGGCACAACCTCGCGGTGCGCTTCTTTGAGCGCGGCGCGGGAGAAACACAATCTTCCGGCACTGGATCGTGCGCTTCGGCAGCTGCCGCCATCGCCGCCGGCCGCGCGAAATCGCCGGTGAAAGTTCACGCTCCCGGCGGCATCCAGACCGTGCGCCAGGAAGGCAAGAAGGTTTTTCTGCGCGGGCCGGCGCGCCTGGTCGGTCGCGGAGAATATTTTCTGAACTAGCCGGATTCTGAATTCGCAGGACCAGCACTATGCCAAATCGCTCATCACAACTCGTCAAGCCTCCCGCGCTGCGGCCCGGCGATACCGTCGGCATCGTCGCTCCCGCCAGCAATATCACGAAGGCGGACCTTGATGCGGGCTGCGACGCGCTTCGTCGCGCCGGCTATCGGCCGTTTTATTTCGATTCCATCCTCGAGCGCGATCTGTATTTCGCCGGATCGGTCGAACGCCGCGTCCGCGAGATCGAAGAAATGTTTACCCGCAACGACGTCCGCGCCATCCTCTGCGCCCGTGGCGGATACGGCGCCAATTACCTTCTACCTCTTCTCGATCTTGCAAAAATAAAGGCCAATCCAAAAATCTTTGCCGGTTACAGCGACATCACCTGTCTGCTCACCTGGCTCACCGATGCCGCCAGCCTGGTTACGTTCCACGCTCCCATGGCGGCGAAAGATTGGGCGCAAGGCGACGGCGTGGATCTTGCCTCGTGGCAGTCGGCGTTCGACGGTCATTCGGCATGGGAGGTCCCGCTCAATGAGGCAGCCACCGGCCTCGCAAACGGGGAAGCAGAGGGCGTGCTCTATGGCGGATGCCTTTCGATTCTGGTTGCGGGACTTGGCACCCCTTACGAATTCCATCCGGAAGGCACGATTTTATTTCTCGAAGATGTCGCCTGTAAGCCATTTCAGATTGATCGCATGCTCATGCAACTGAAGCTTGCGGGGCTTTTCGAAGGTGTCCGCGGCATCGTCTTCGGCCAGATGCTCGACTGCGTGCAAACCGCTGGGCAAGGCTACACCGTCGAAGAAGTCGTCATGCGGATCGTCGGCGACCTGGGCGTGCCCGTTGCCTATGGCGTGCGCTCCGGCCACGTCACGTCGGGAAACATCACATTGCCGTTCGGCGTGAGAGCGCAGCTCAAGGTCAGCGAGGCCGCTGTGGAGTTGAAAATCCTGGAGCCCGCGGTGACCACCTGACCGCTCCTCGAGCCAAAACTTATTAATGTCTGAACAAAAACATATTCACCTCATCGGCATCTGCGGCACGGCCATGGCGTCGCTGGCGGGCATGCTCAACCAGCGCGGATTTCGCGTCACCGGCTCCGACGCCGCGGCTTACCCGCCCATGTCCGATTTTTTGCGCGGCCTCGGCATTCCGGTCGCGCAGCCCTTCGACGCCGCCAATCTCAATCCGCTTCCCGATCTCGTCGTGATCGGCAACGCCATTTCGCGCGGCAATGTCGAGCTTGAGCACGTGCTCGACCAGCGCATTCCATTTTGTTCGCTGCCGCAATTGCTGCACGACCAATTCCTGCGCGGCCGGGAAGTGCTGGTCGTGGCCGGCACGCACGGCAAAACCACCACCACTTCCATGCTCTCCTGGATCTTCCACTCCGCCGGGCTCGATCCCTCATTTCTGATCGGCGGCATCGCCGAGAATTTCGGATCCAGTTTTCATCTCGGCCAGGGCAAACATTTCATTCTCGAAGGCGACGAGTACGACACCGCCTTTTTCGATAAAGGCCCGAAATTCCTGCACTACTTTCCCGACTCGATCATTCTGACTTCCGTCGAATTCGATCACGCCGATATCTACAAAGATCTCGACGCGGTCGAGACCGCCTTCAAGCGCCTGGTGAACCTGGTTCCGCGCCGCGGACGCATCATCGCCTTCGACGGCGCCGTGGGCAACGCAAGCGAAAAAAAGAACGCCGCGAGTTCCAGTCTCGACCGCTGCGTCGCGAAAGCCTTCTGTCCCGTCGAGCGCTATGGCGCCAGCGAGCGCGCCAACTGGAGGATCACGAACCTGGCCTTCGCTCCTGGCCGCACCGCCTGGACCGTCCTGCGCGACGGCCAGCCCTGGGCCGATCTCGAGTTCGCGCTCGCCGGCGAATACAACGTCTGGAACGCCACCGCCGCGGCCGCGCTGGCCGCTTCCTGCGGAATCGCGAAAGCCGCGATCTCCGACGCTCTGCGCACCTTCAAGAGCGTGAAGCGCCGGCTCGAAGTGAAGGCGCAGGTCAACGGGATCACCATCATTGACGATTTCGCCCACCACCCGACCGCCATCGCGGGAACCATCACCGCCCTGCGTACACGCTACGCGGGATCGCGCCTGTGGGTGATTCTCGAGCCGCGTTCCAACACCTTGCGCCGCCGTGTGCTGCAGGCCGATCTCTCCCGCAGCCTCGCGCTTGCCGACGAAGTTGTCGTGGCCGCTGCCTTCCGTTCGGAAGTGATTCCGGAAGCCGAGCGCATGAATCTGCCAGAGCTCGCGGCGGAGATCAAAGACCTGGGCAAGCCGGTCCGCCTGCTCGCCGATGCCGACGCCATCGTCGAAGCAATCGCCCCGGAGATGCGCTCCGGCGACGTGGTCGCCATTCTTTCCAATGGCGGTTTCGGCGGAATCTATGAAAAACTACCGGCGCGCCTGCGCCAGTTAAAGGCGAAATAAATCACGACCCATGAATCCCCGACGATTCGCATATTCGCTGATCTGTGCCCTGGCTGCGCTGCTCGCGCTTTCCTCGGCCGCCACCAGCGCCTCTGGTCCCGTGGACTACAACGTCGCTCTCGCCGCGCCCGAGCGGCATCTTCTTGAAATCCGCGTGACGCTGCCCGAAGGCTCCGCCCGGCGCGATCTCCAGCTTCCAGTCTGGAATGCGCTCTACCAGATTCGCGACTTCGCGCAATACGTCAACTGGGTTCACGCCGCCGACGCTTCCGGCCAGGCTCTGAGGGTCACGAAACTCGACAAGAGCCGCTGGCAGGTTGACGGAGCCGCCCACGGCGCAGTCGTGACCTACCAGATCTACGCCAATTCTCCCGGACCATTCGGCGCGCAGTTCGACGCTCATCATGCCTTCCTGAACCTGGCCGAGATTCTCATGTATCCCGTAGACGCTCGCAGCTCCCCCGTGCGCCTGCACTTCGACCGCGTGCCCGAAGGCTGGAAGATTGCGACATCTCTTACCGAAGTTACCCAAAGCTACACCGCCCGCGATTACGACTCCCTCGTAGACGCGCCCGTCGAAATCAGCAGCTTTCGCGAGTCGGACTTCGACGAATCCGGCGGCCACTATCGCGTCATCTTCGACGCCGATCCCGCCGACTACGACTCCGATCGCATCGTCGCCGACCTGCGCAAGATCGTTGCCGCTGCAACCTCCTGGATGAACGACCGCCCGTTCAGCACCTATGTGTTCATCTACCACTTTCCGCGCGGTCCCGGCGGAGGCGGCATGGAGCACGCCTATTCCACTGCCATCGATCTCAACGCGGAGTTCATCCACGAGAACGCCGACAATGTGGACGGCGTCACCGCCCACGAATTTTTCCATCTCTGGAACGTGAAGCGCATTCGTCCGCGCACCCTCGAGCCGCCCGACTACACGAAAGAAAATTATTCCCGCGCTCTCTGGTTCAGCGAGGGCGTGACCAGCACGGTCGAGAATTTCATCAACCTGCGCGCCGGCCTCACCGATGAACCGGGCTTCCTCGCCCACCTCGGCGAGCAGATTACCGAGTTGCAGCGCCGCCCCGCGCACCTCACGCAGTCGGCGGAGGAATCCAGTCTCGATGCCTGGCTCGAAGGCGACGCCTACTACCGCCAGCCCGACCGCAGCATTTCCTACTACAACAAAGGCGAGCTACTCGGCATTCTTCTCGATCTCGCCGTGCGCGACGCCAGCCGCGGCCAGGTTTGCCTGCGCGATGTTTTCCGCCGCATGAACGCCGACGCTCAACGCGGCATGTCCTTCGATGACTCCGCGGGCGTCCGCCAGGCGGCCGAGGCCTTGGCCCACGCCGATCTCGGCTCGTTCTTCGCTCGCTACGTCGCGGGCACCGATGAAATTCCCTGGGACGATTTCTTTCGCTCCGTTGGCCTCCATGTCGAGCGCGTGAGCAGCGCGGTGCCGGATCCCGGATTTCTCGCCTCGCGCAATTTCGATGGCCCCATGTCGGTCATCGCGGTTACGGCCCGCGGTGAAGCCGAGCGCGCAGGTTTGGCCGTCGGCGACACCGTCATCGAGATTCAAGGCAAGCCCGCCGGGGAGGATTCGCATCAGCAGTTGTCTCGCCTCGCGCCGGGAGATACTCTCACGGTGAAAGTCCACAGCCGCCGCGGCGCGGAGCGTGAACTGAAGTGGAAGGTTGCGGGCCGCGACGAAGTTTCTTATCAGGTAAAGAACAACGAGAGCATCACCGCCGCGCAGCGCGCCCGCCGCGCCGCCTGGCTGAAGGGCGAGCCGGAGACCGAAGCCGCGAGCGCGTCGAAGCCGAATTGAAATCTCGGCCGGAAGCATTTTGGAGCAGGGGAAAGAAAAGAAAGCCGCGGGGCCAATAGAATCCAGGCCAGAAGTACCCGGCGCCGGGCGAGACTCTAGAGCGGTGTCAACCCAAAAATGATCCGCACCCTCATCATGCTGGCCTTCTGGAGCGTCGCCGCTCCGCTCGCCGCGCTCATCGGCTTTCCCTGGACCTTCATCACCGGCGACGTCAGCCTGCTCTACCGCATGTTCACCTGGGGAGCCTTTGCCGGCGTGCGCCTCGCCGGCGTTCAGGTCGAGACCGTCGGCCTCGACCAGATTGACGTCTCGCGCAGCTACGTGTTCATGACCAATCACACTTCCAACCTCGATCCGCCAATCGAGGTTCCTCTCATCCCAAAGCGCACCTCGGTCATGGTCAAGAAGGAATTATTCAAGGTCCCCATTCTCGGCCGCGCCATGCGTATGGGCTCGCTGGTGCCGGTGGACCGCGGCAACCGCGACGCCGGCATCGAAGCCGTCGCTGCCGCCCGGGAAGTCGTGGCGAAGGGGCTCAACATGACCATCTACATCGAAGGCAAGCGCTCCTTCGATGGCAAAATGCTGCCCTTCAAGAAAGGCCCGTTTTATCTGGCGATTGAGTGCGGCGTGCCCGTGATCCCCATGACCATCGTCGGCACGCATTACGCCATGCCCAAAGGACGCTTCGCCATCAAGCCGGGGCCGGTCAAAGTGATCTTCCATCCCGCAATCGAACCCAAAGATTTCGGGGATCGCGACCAGCTGATGGAAAAAGTTCGCCGCATGATTGAAAGCGGGCTGCCGGAAGAATATCGTCAGTCGCCGTAATCCGCGACTTCAGCCTGCTGGTTTTTATTCCTTGTCTTTCTTCGTCCGCACCGCGCGCGCAATCTCCGGCAACCTCGGCAGAATTGCCGAATATTTCAGCCACAGCTTGTGATCCACCGCCGGCGATCCGCTGACCAGCGTTCCGGCGGCAATATCGTTAGCCACGCCGCTCTGCGGCGTCACAATCGCGTTCTCGCCCACCTTGCAGTGCCCAACCACTCCGACCTGCCCCGTCAGAATCACGCCTTTGCCAATCTCCGTTGATCCAGCCAGCCCCACCTGCGAACACAGCAGCGCGTCTTCGCCCACGTGTGAGCCGTGTCCCACTTGGACCAGATTGTCCACTTTCGCGCCGCGCCCGATCTGCGTCTGGCCCACACTCGCGCGGTCAATGCAGGAATTGGCCTGCACCTCCACGTCGTCGCCGATCACGACCGGCGCCGGCTGCGGAATCTTGTGCCAGCGGCCGTCGGCGGTCTTGGCGAACCCGAAGCCGTCTGCGCCGATGACCACGCCATTCTGCAGAATCACGTTGTCGCCGATGCGGCAATTCTCCCGCACCACGGCATGCGCGTGCGCCAGAAAATGATCGCCGATCCGCGCTCCGCGATAAATCACCACATGCGCCAGCAGCACGGCGTTCGCGCCGATTTCCACGTCCTCGCCGATTACCACATACGGCCCGACGTGCGCGTTAGCGCCGATCTTCGTGCTGGCCGCGACCACCGCCGTCGGATGGATCCCGGGTTCGTAGCGCGCCGGCGCGTGAAACAATTCGAGCGCCCGGGCAAAACTCAGATACGGATCTTTCGCCCGCAACATGGCCGCGCCGATGGCCGGGAAATCCTCGGACACGATCACGGCCGCAGCTTTCGTAGTCCGCGCCGCCGCCGCATACTTCGGATTCGATACGAACGTCAGCTCTCCCGGGCCCGCCTGCTCAATTCCGTTGAGCCCCGTGATTTCGATCTCGGCCCCGGTCCCGGCCCCGGATGCCCCGTTTTCAATGCGCAGTTCGAGCGCGCGAGCGATAGCAGAAAGTTTCATGGATGAGGGATGAGCAAACGACGAATAGATCGTACACCACCAGGTACTAACGAGTAATCGAACCCCCTTGCCTCCGGTTCTTGCGATGGCATACTGAAACCATCCAGTCCAATTTCTGTGGGGGAAGTCATGCTGTTCTGCCGGGCCCTGGTTGTGTTCATCGTATGTTTCGCAGGTTCGATTCTCGCGGCCGCTCAGACCTATACCGTCACCGATCTCGGCACGCTCAAGGGCGACAACGAAAGCAGCGCCTTCTGGATCAACAATCTCGGCGAGGTGGTCGGCTGCTCCGACACCGAAACCATCGAAGGCTATCCCTGCACCGGACTCGTCCCCGGACAGCACGCATTTCTCTGGAGCAAGTCCGCCGGCCTGAAAGATCTCGGCACCATGTCGGGCGGGAACGTCAGCGCCGCGCAGGGCATCAGTGAGTCCGGAGAAGTCGTCGGCTACTCCAACATCAAAGGCCAGCCCGCAACCAGCTTCTACGCTTTTCGCTGGTCAGCGGACACCGGCATGGTCAATCTCGGCACTCTTCCCGGCGGTTCTTCGAGCGCCGCCTTTCAGGTCAATTCCGCCGGAGTCATCGCCGGCGATTCCTTTACCAAGTCCGGCGTCGTCAATGCCACCAGTTGGACCGATGGCAAGATTCGGAACCTGGGTGCGCTCCCCAAATCCATCTTCACCGCCGGGCTCGCCATCAACGGCAACGGCGACATCGTCGGCGAGTCCGACTTTGCCTATTCGCCCACCTTCAAGTCGCACGGGTTTTTCTGGAATGGGTCCAAGCTGGAGGATCTGGGCACGCTCACCGGCGGCGTCACCAGCGTGGCCAACGCCATCAATACTGCCGGCGTAGCCGTTGGGCAATCCGATGGCGCGCACACCTCCGGACACTGGCACGCCGTGCTGTGGACCGCGTCCACCCACGAAATTCGCGATCTCGGCGTCATTGCCGGAGGCACTTACAGCATCGCCTTCGCCATCAATGACTCCACTACCGTCGTCGGCTACGGCAACATCTTCGATAACGCTGCTCACGCCATGATCTGGACCGCCAAGGCCGGCATGCAGGACCTCAACTCGCTCATTCCCTCCGACTCGGGATGGGTGTTGGTCAACGCCAACTCCATCAACAACGTCGGCCAGATCGTCGGCTACGGCGTCAAGAACAGCCACAACCACGCCTTTCTGCTGACCCCGCAGTAGCTCCACAGGCATTTGACCGGGATTTCCCCTTCCTGGAGGTCATCCCGAGCGGAGCCTGGGTTCAGCAGCGAGGGTTCAGCGAAGCGAGGGAGCTCCTTAACGCGATGCTGTTCTGGGAATGCCGGACCGGGATGCCGGGATTGGGAATGCCCGGATTTTTTTCACGGCGAACCCGTCAACTCTTCGTGGCCAGGACTGTATAATCCAGCCATTGCAGCAGAGAATCACGGCCGTCTCGGCCGAGAGGTTATCCGGAATGGCAGAGAGTAACCTGGAATCGGAAGGCAAAGCGCCGGCGCCCGGCCAGGTCGTCAAGCATGTCGTCAAGAAGGCCTACGAAAAGCCTGCCTTCCGCTTCGAGCGCACGTTCGTGACCTCGGCCCTCACCTGCGGGAAAATCGATTCCACCGAGTTCCTCTGCCGTCACAACCGCAAGGTTTCCTGAGAGCGGCGGTCAAAGCGGTCCAATAAAAAGAAGCGGACGTCATCCCGAGCGGAGCCGGGGTTCAGGCGCAGCGAGAGCCTGCCCTAAGCGGTACCGAGCGCAGCGAGGGAGAGCCGAATGGGGACCTCCCGGCGAAAAACATTGTTCCTAATACGGCGGCGGCGCTTCAGTTCAATCCCGACTGCGTCGCCTTCACCAGCGTCACCCCGGTCTTGGTCGCGAAGTAAATGCTCGAGGCCTGGGTGAAGCCGCTGTCGTTGTCCACGATGATGCCCGTCGTACCTCCGGCCGCGATCAAAGCGGTCGTGCCGGCATTCACCGTCGGGAAACCGTTCGTGATGTCAAGGCTCATTACGCAGCCGCCGGTCCCGCCGGTGGTCGTGGCCACACAGTTATTACTGACCCCGACGAACAGAAAGTCTTTCGCTAAATCGGGGTTATAGAACTCCGTGACCGGCGATGAATCAGCGATTCCGCTCGCCAGCGCGGCCGAGGTTCCATCCGCCGTCGAGTTCAGCACACCGCTCCCGTTGAAGCCCACGCTGTAGAGCATCGGCACCGCCTCGCTGCTCGTGCCCGCGATATACAGCTCGGGCGTTCCGGTGGAGGTGTAAAAGTCGTTGTTGAAGTCGGGCTCATAGGGGCTTGAATAAACCCCGCCCCCCGTTCCCACCGGCACCGAGACTTCGCTGGCCAGCGAGGTCGGCGATTGCGTTACCAGTCCATTCAACCCGTCGGTATTGAACGTGGCATAAACCATCTGATTGGTGCTGTCCACGATGACCGGATTTTCTGAGGTGGCTCCGGTTGCCAGCACCTGTCCGTAGGCCACCGAAGGCGATGTGTCAGTATTCACTACGTAATCAACCTTGCCGTTACTGTCGGTGAAAAAAACTTTGTTCGAAACCTGGTCATACACCGGCGTGGAAGGAATCGCGTCAACCAGCAGGCTCCATACGATCGTGGGCGCGCTGCCATTGAAAATGTTCGTGAGCTTGTACAAGTAGCCCGTGCCCGTCAGGGCATCGTAAGTCGTGACAAAGGCGAAATCGTTGGCGTCGCCTTTCGTATAGACCACCCACGGAGCCGTGGTGCAACTCTGGCTGGTCGTCCCGTTCGGCGAAAGCAGCACCGTCTGGTCTACGGCGTTGTTTCCGCCAGCCACTCCCGGAACCACCGCCGCGGTCGGGCTGCTTCCATTCGTTCCGGTAGTTCCCAGCGTCAGCACATGAAAGTAGGAACTGCCGCTCGGCAGGTTCTCGACGTAGGCGAGCTGCGTGCCATTCTGCGAGATCACCACCGGTGCCGGCACCTGTCCCGTGCCCGAGGCATAAGCAAACATCGTCGTCGGACCGGTCGAGCAGTACGCGCCCGTGCCGCCGCTGTAGAGATTGTTTACCCCGACGATATTGGCCTGCCCACCCGACGCCGGTGTGGTTGGAATGCCGATCACCACATAATCGTTGCTGCAACTCGGCAATGCGGTTACGTCAAACACGAACTTGGACGGCGTGGTCTGCCCGAAGCCGGGTGCCGCGGTCAGCGTGAAGGAGGACCCGGTGAGGTCGTTGCTGAATCCTCCGCTGCTGAAGTCGTCGAATTCGTAAAGGCTGTTCACGTTGAAGAACAGATTGATCTCCAGACCGGTGCCAGTGAACAGTAATCCGTAATTGTCCAGCCCAGTTTTTCCGGGATAGAGGACGTTGTCGAAGGTGTCCGGTTGCCCCGTGATTTGCGTCGGGCCCGGTCCGCCAGGGTAGAGGGGGTAAGTGCCAGTGTGGTGCCCATCACCGGTCGTGAGCACGTTGATGGCGCCGCTCGTCGCCAGGTACGTCCCAGCAGTGTTAGCGGTGTTGTCGGTGGTTCCCAGGTAGCCGTTGCCGGTATCCGCGCCCAGCGCGTAGCTGAAATCAAATTGCGGTTCGAACGCCGCCGTCATCGGATTCGAAGTCAGCGTCACGCTCCAGTCCCGGTGCGCATGCCGCGGATGATGCTTCCGCGCCTCCGGCCACCACACTTCCTGATGCCGCAGATACCAGTTCTGCACCCGGCGCGGGTCCGATCGCGCCGCCATCTCCATCGCAGGCCTTGCCGCCGCGCTTCTCGGCTCATGAAACAGCACGTGGCGATGCATCCAGTCCGAGACCACGCTGACTCTCTCATGTGCGACCGGCCGCAATCCCGCCCTTATCCCGGCTGTGTCTTGAGCGGCCAGCGGCGATGCGCAGATTTCCGCGGAAAAAATCCCGCCCAGAAAAAGTCCGCCCACGACTAAGCTACCGGCCACAATCGCTCGCATAGCCCTCCACCTCGCGGAGACCAGAATACCCGGCTCCGCATCAGCCCAAAACTACCACCACTCGGTCTGTGCGTTTCGAAAATCTTGCCAGGGATGGCCCTAAGTAACCGTTATGGAACTAACCCGGCGGGCGGGCGCCCCATTTCGCGTGCGCCCTGTGCGGGAGAAGTGGGGAATTTGCACTACTCCTCAAACATCGGCACCTGGCGCTGATCTTCGCCAGTACCCGTGCCGGCGGCGCGCCGCGGACGCCGGGCAGCGCCGATCACGGCCAGAACCGTCAGCGACTCCAGCGCTGTCCTCGGCACAAAGATTCGTTGCGTATTCGAGCGCTGATCGGGCGGGCTGATCAGAAATCCCTCCGGAATATTCTGGGTCAGGTCGGCGGGCATCAGGCCCTCCAGCACCTCGCTGTCTTTGAAGCGCAGCCGCACCCACAAGCCCTCGGACCGGGGCCGCGACGTAAATGTCTTTCGCGTCAACGATTCAGAGTCGCCAAACTCGCGTACAAAATACACGCCCTTTACTTCGCGCAGGTCCATCAGGATCACGGTTCCCGACGTATTCAGCAGTTCCAGCTTGCCTTCGTTGACGAACTGCGCCGGCGACACGTATCCCGAGACCGAATCCCGGTCCATCTTGCGAACCACGACTTTTTTGTGCGTCGAAGGCATGGCGTGACTGTGGCTAGTGGTCGGTGGCCAGTGATCAGTGGTCAGCAAGAACCGGGCGCGCTGGTCAGGGATCGCTGCTCACTGGCCACCGGACACTGGACACTGGACACTGGACACTGATTCTCGCACCTTTCTCCCCTAAACTCGTGGAATCTGCCTTGGCAGTAGCCAAAATGTAAACGTTGTGTTATTTTCTTAGTCTTGCCGCGCAGATTCCATGCTCATTAAGTGCTTTGGTTCAAGAGACTTGCGTCTGCTTATCTGAAGATTAAGTGGGCGGCGCGGGTCCGGCTGTGGAAATCGTGTGGAAAAATCGGGCCCCGGCTCGCTCAGTCCTAGCCCTGCTGCGCGGGTGAATGTCGTGCCTGGCTTCGTGGTCCAGGGCGCTTAAACGAATGGCTGATTACATTTACACGATGGAACTCCGGTTGACTCCGGATCAGATGAAGGGAGCCAGCCTGGTGCAGGAGGTAGCCCGCGCTGCGGGCATGAACCTCTACCTCACCGGCGGAGCCATCCGGGACATCATCAGCGGCGGCACCATCCGCGACCTCGATTTCACGGTGCAGGGCAATCCGCTCAAGCTCCAGAAAGACCTCGAAAAAGCGGGCGCGAAAATCACCGCCGTCGAAGAGGACATCCGCACCATTTTCATTTCACTGCCCGGCAACGCCCGCGCCGAAATCAGCATGGCGCGCACCGAAGTCTACGAAAAAACCGGCAAGCCGCCCATCGTTACTCCGGCCACCATCCACGAAGACCTGCGCCGCCGCGACTTCACCATCAACGCCATGGCGCTATCGCTCAACGAAGGTTCGCGCGGGCTGCTGCTGGATCCCTTCAACGGCGTGGCCGACATTGAAGCCAAGCTCATCCGCATCCTGCACAATTATTCTTTTCTTGAGGATCCCTCCCGACTGATCCGCGCCACGCGCTTCGCCGCGCGCTTCCACTGGCCGCTCGAGGAACGCACCCAGGCTCGCTACGATGCGGCGAAAGAAGGCAAGTACATTGATCACATTCTGCGCAGCTCCATCGGCCACGAAATCGCCGCGCTGGCGCATGAAGACGATCCCCTGAACGTGGTCAGGATGCTTGAGAAGGAAGGCTGGCTCGGGATTCTCCACTCGCATTGGACCACCGCGAAAGTGGATTCCAACGGCCTCACCGCGCTGATGAAGACGCGCCAGCAGATGGTGGATCTCGGCTACGCGCCCGACGCCGGTCCGGCCGTGATGTACTTCCTGACCGCCAAGCTTTCCGACAAGGAAGTCTCCGACCTGCAGCGCATGATTCCGCGTAAGGATCTGGTCGAGGCCTGGCGCGACATTGAAGATCATGCCAGGGAACTTGCCAAGCGCCTGACCGGCAAAGAAGCCGCCACGCCCTCGCGCACCTGGCAACTGCTCTCTTCGGCGCGTCCGGACATGATCCTGTTCCTGGCCGTGACCACGCGACAGCAGGCCGTCGAACAGAAGATCAAGAACTTCCTCACCAAGTGGCGGCAGATTCAGCAGAAGATTCCGCTCCCGGAAATGACGGAACTGCTGATCACGCCGCAACTGCCGATTTATCCCAAGCTGGCGCATGACGTCTTCATGCTGCTGCTGGATGGCAGGCTGCGTTCGCGCACCGAGACCCTGAAGTTCCTGAAGCCGTTTGCGCCGCCTCCGCCTCCGCCGCCGCCGGCTCCGCGCCGCGGACGCGCTGCCAAGGCCGCAGCCGACGCCGCCGCTGCCGCTGCGACCGCCGCCGCTGCTGCAAAAACAGGAAAGGCCGGCAAGAAGGGGAAAGCCGCGCCCGCCGCGCCGCCGGCGCAACCTGCTCCTGCGGCGAAAACCTCTCCCGCGGCGAAGCCCGTTTCAGCGGCCAAGCCTGCGGCTGCTCCGCCGAAGCCTGCCGCCAAGACCCATCCGGCGAAATCCCACCCGGCGAAGTCCGCTCCCAAGCCTGCAAAAAAATCACCGGCCAAGGCCGTGCCCAAAAAGAAGCCCGCGAAAAAAGGGAAGAAGTAGTCTGGACTTTTTCAGGCCCGCCGCGGGGCGCTCAATCCGCGTAATCTACCCCTCGATGGAGGTCATCCCGAGCGAAGCCGTCTTTCCGGCGGAGCGAGAGATCTCCCGGCAACGAATATTGCAGGGCGACCGCCGCTAGAGCCTCCCCGGGTCAGGCTTCACCCCGCCCTTGCCAACGGGCGTATAATTGACCTGTATGCGCCGCCAGATGTCCATTTCGGCGTTCGCGCTCGTCTCCCCGACAGTTCTTGCGCTTGTTCTCGCCGTCCCTCTCTGGGCCCAGCATGGCGGCGGTGGTCACGGCGGCGGTGGCGGAGGCCATTTCGGAGGCGGCGGCCATTCCGGCGGCTTCTCCGGTGGGCATTCGATGGGTGGATTTTCCGGCGGGCACTCGATGGGCTCGTTTCATGGCGGATCGGGCGGCTATTCCGGTTACGAGAATTTCGGAGCCCACGCCCTCAGCGGCGCTCGTCCCGAGACCGGGTACTCTCCCGGATACTCTCCTCACTTCACGCCCTTGCCGACCACGCGCAACAGCTACCACGGGGCCTATCGCGGGCCGCTTGCGAATAATGGATTCCGCAACGGATTTCGCAATAACGGATTCGGCAACAATGGATTTCGTAACGGTTTCCGCAACCACGGATTCCGCAACGGCTATGGCCGCTTCCGCAATAACTATTGCTGGGGCTACGTGTGCAATGGATACGGCTACCCCTGGTGGGGTTACTACGATCCGTTCTTGTGGTGGGGCGATGACGATTCGGCCTACGATCAGGATTATCAGAACAATCTCGCCACTGCCGACCAGATGAACCAGCAAAGCCTCGAGCAGCAGCAGATGCTCGACCAGGAGCAGTCGGACGGCGACCAGGACGCCTACGCCGATCCCAACGCCGCCGATCCTGACTGGAATGTTCGTCCGCCGCTGCGTCCCGCCGACCCCGGCGGCGCCAACGTCGGCGAAGCCGCCATGTCCCCCACCGTTCTCGTGTTCCGCGACCAGCACCAGCTTGAAGTCGAAAACTACGCCATCGTCGGCGGGACTCTGTGGAGTTTCTCCGCGCACCGCACCGAGAAGATTCCGCTTTCTTCGCTCGACCTGCCCGCCACGGTCAAGGCCAATGACGATCGCGGCGTCACCTTCCGCCTCCCGTCCAGCGGCGAAGGCCAGTGATTATCAACTTGATCATCAACTCGATCGTCAGCCCGTAGGACGGCAGCCCGTCGACGGTGTCATCCCGAGCGAAGCCGTTTTTCAGGCGGAGCGAGGGATCTCGCGAGGAGTGTTTCGACGGCCCGCGCAAGATCCCTCAGCCCGCCGGAGAAAGCGCGGGCCTTCGGGATGACTCAGGAGAAGTTGAGATCCAGGCTGGGCCACTGCCCGGAACCTGCAGAAACACCGGCACATCCCTGAAAGTCCCCTCGCGGATGCTAAAATAGAGGTACCAAACCACTATGCCTTTGAAAACACTGTTTCTGAACCCGCCTTCGTTTGAAAACTTTGACGGAGGCGCCGGCTCCCGTTGGCCCGCCACCCGCGAAATCGAAAGCTACTGGTACCCGGTGTGGCTGGCTTATCCCACCGGAATGCTCGAGGGAGCGCGGCTGCTCGATGCGCCGCCCCACCACATCACCGGCGAAGAGACCATCCAGATCGCCAGGGATTATGAATTCCTGGTGCTCTTCACTTCGACCCCGGGCTTCCCCGGCGATATCCGCCTGGCCCGTGCCATCAAAGAGGTCAACCCGAAGATCAAGATCGCCTTCGTCGGCCCGCACGTGACCGTGCTGCCGGAAAAGTCGCTGCGCGACTGCTCCGCCATCGATTTTGTCTGCCGCAAGGAATTCGACTACTCGGTCGTGGATTACGCCAACGGCAAGCCGCTCGAAGAAATTCCCGGCATCTCGTTCCTGAAGAACGGCCAGATCGTGCACAATCCCGACGCGCCGCAACTGCAGGACCTGGACTCGCTCCCGCACGTCACCGACGTTTACAAGCGTGACCTCGAAGTCGAGCGTTACAACGTGCCGTTCCTGCTCTACCCGTTCGTTTCGCTCTATACCACGCGCGGCTGTCCGGCGCAGTGCACGTTCTGCCTGTGGCCGCAAACGCTCAGCGGGCATCCCTGGCGCAAGCGGTCCACCGACGACGTTGCCGCCGAGATGAAGCGCGCCAAGGAAATGTTCCCGCAGGTGAGGGAATTTTTCTTCGACGACGACACCTTCAACATCCAGAAAGCCCGCACCATCGAACTCTGCGCCAAACTGAAGCCTCTCGGCCTGACCTGGTCCTGCACTTCCCGCGTCACCACCGATTTCGAAACCCTCAAAGCCATGAAGGAAGCCGGTTGCCGGCTGCTCATCGTCGGCTATGAGTCCGGCGACGCGCAGATTCTCAAGAACATCAAGAAAGGCGCAACCGTCGAGCGCGCCCGCGACTTTACCCGCGACTGCCACAAGCTTGGCCTGGTGGTTCACGGAGACTTCATCCTCGGCCTGCCCGGCGAGACTCACGAGACCATCAACAACACCATCAAGTTCGCCAAGGAGCTGGACGTCGAAACTATCCAGGTTTCGGTCGCCCATGCCTATCCCGGCACCGAGCTTTACGATCACGTGGTGAAAAACGGCTTCATGGTGCAGGGCAGCAAGATGGTGGATGAAGGCGGTCACCAGCTGGTGCAGATGCAGTATCCCGGCCTGCCCGCCGACGACATCCTCGGCGCCGTGCACCGCTTCTACGACGAATACTATTTCCGGCCGAAGGCGGTGTACCGCATCCTGAAGAAAGCCGCCTTCAGCAGCACCGACCGCAAGCGCCTGTACAAAGAGGCGAAATCGTTTCTGAAGCTGCGCGCCCAGCGCAACAAGCTGGTGAAGGACCACGCGCAGACGGAAGCCGCGGCCGAGCCCGCGAAAGCATAGGAACCGCAGGCGCCTTTGCAACCTTGAAACCCTGGTAGCGGTGCCGTTTGAATGTTGCGAGCGCCGTGGAGGTCATCCCGAGAGCCCGCGCTTTTCTTCGCGGGCCGAGGGATCTCCCTGCGAGATTCTTTGGCGTGGACATCCCTGCGGGAGCTATATGGGGAAACTACGCCGCTACCGAAGCCCTGAAACCTTAAGACTTTGAACCTTTGACCTTCCGTAAATATCTTGTGCTGGCTGGAGTCACCGTCTTCGCTGCGGCCGGAGACACCATGCTCTCGCACGGGATGAAGCAGACCGGCAACATTTCCATTCATCATCTCGAGGGCGTGGTCGCGGCCGTGCTCAATCCCTGGGTCGCCGCCGGCATCGTGCTTCTGCTGGCCTTCTTCGCTTCCTACATGAACGCGCTGAGCTGGGCCGACCTGACCTACGTCTTGCCCGCCACTTCGCTCGGATACGTGCTGCTCGCGCTGATCGCCCGCTTCGTGCTGCACGAGCACGTCAGTCCGGTGCGCTGGCTCGGCATCGCGCTGATTTCTGGCGGCGTCGGATTCGTGGCCGGAGGCCCCGCCCTGACCACGCATCCACATCCCGATACGCAAGATCGCGCCGAGCCGGAATCCGCTTCGTCGCGGAGTCTCGTGTCATGACGCACCGGTTCCCCATCCGCCGATCCCCCATCCACCGATCGCCTGTCCGCCGGTTCCCCATCCGCCGATCCCCCATCCGAGGAGGTCATCCCGAGAGCCCGCGCCTTTCTTCGCGGGCCGAGGGACCTCCCGTGCCACCTGCCTTCCCCTTTCTTGATGGGGCCCTCCTCGAGGCGCAGCCATGACGCACCTCTACACCTGGGCCGGCATCTTCGTCATCGTCGTCGCCTCCGTGGCCGGAGACATCCTTCTGGCGCGCGCCATGAAGCAGGTCGGAGACTTCCACCAGCACTGGCGCCGCGACGGGTTCTGGCACATCGTGGGCCGCGTGCTCTCGACTCCAACTTTCTTCCTCGGCGTCGGCGCCATGACCGTCGCCTTCTTCAGCCTGCTGTTTGCCCTTTCCTGGGGAGACGTCAGCCTGGTCGCGCCCGCCGCCGCGTCGCTGACCTTCATCGGCAACGCGCTCACCGCGAAAATCTTCCTGCACGAAAAAGTAGACCGCCGCCGCTGGATCGCCGCCGTCCTGGTCGCCGCCGGCGTGGCCCTGCTGGCGGGATAAAGCTCGCCGGATAAAGCTGTCCGCGCAGTCAACCCATACCTCTGTTTGGGCCCGAAACAGCGGCGCCTATGATTCCGATCACAGACGCTTGCCTCCCGCCGGTCTACAACAAAAGCTGGGAGGGATTATGGTCAATCCATTCGTTCCCTTGATACCATCCAGGAATTTCTGGAGCAGAAGCGCATCGCGATGGTCGGCGTTTCGCGGGACCCCAACGACTTTAGCGTAAAATTGTTTACCGAATTATGCGGCCGCGGTTACGACATGGTGCCGGTCAATCCGCGGGCCCAGCAATTGCTCGGCCGCCGCTGCTTTGCCCGCGTAGAAGAGATCGAGCCTCCGGTGAGCGCCGTTCTGCTGATGACCACTCCGGACGTTACGGACGCGGTAATCGGCGACTGCGCCGACGCCGGCGTCGGCTACGTGTGGATGTACCGGGCCGGTGGTCCGCATTCCGCGAATCAAGGCGCGGTCAGCCCCAACGCCATTGATTTCTGCCGCGCCGCCGGAATCGAGGTCGTGCCCGGCGAGTGCCCTTACATGTTTCTGCCTGGAGCCGGAATCCACCGCCTTCACGGACTGATCCGGCAGATCGTGGGGACCTATCCGCGGCGGGAACTGGAGCAGGAACTGCGCGTCGCGTAGGCGGGCCGAGTAATTCAGGGATTTACGAGAAGAAACGCATCAACCCCGACGCCGGCAGATCGGGAGAAATAAATTTCGCTTCCCGCTTCTCCGCGCGGGTCAGAGCTTCGGCGGCAAGATATCCGCTGCGCACCGCGCCTTCCATCGTCGCCGGCCAGCCGGTTGCGGTCCAGTCTCCGGCGAGAAAAACGCGCGGCCATTCCGTCAGCGCCACCGGACGGTAGGCGTCAATGCCCGGCCGCGGCGAATACGTCGCGTTGAGTTCCTTGATCACTGCCGATTTCACCAGGTTCGCGTTGCGCGCGGCCGGAAAGAACTCGCGCACCTCGCGCAGCGCAATCTCGACGATCTCGGCCCGCGACTTTTCGATCAGCTCTTTCGAGGAGCTCACGACCAGCTCAATGTAGCTGCCGCCCTCAGGGGCTGAAGCCCCTCTCTCAGCAGACGCCGCGGCGGCACGACTGAAGTCGTGCCCTTCCCGTTCGTCTCTGTTCTTACCCCGCATGGGCTGCAGCCGCGATTTGTGGAACATCCACTGCACCGTGCGATCGAGCAGCACGGCGTGGTCGAGTTCGGAAATCTCGCGGTCGAACCAGAGATGGATCCCGGTGATCGGCGAGTTCTCGAAGTGGCTGACCGCCGCCCGCAGCCGTGCGCTCGCCGGCGAATCCGGCAGCGTTCGGCCCAGCGCTTCAAAGGGCAGCGCGAGAATCAGGTAGTCGAAAGATTCTTCTGCGTTCTCCGCGCCCGCGAGGCGTACCCGCACCCGCGAAGTTTCCGGCACAAACGTTTCGACCGCCCGGCGGAAATGCAGCACGCCGCCCCGCGCCTTGATGTACTCTCCGGCCGCGTTGTAAAGATCGGTCAGCGGTACCGTGGGCACGCCCATCTGCCGCGCCGCGGGCGACATCATGGACATGCGCACCACCTGCGCCGCCGCCGGAATCGAAATGCGGTCCAGTTCGTCGCTGAGCGCGCTCACCAGAATCGGACGCCAGAAGCGGGCCACGGCGTGCGGCGTCTGGCCATGCAGGTCAAGCCATTGCTGAAAAGATTTTCCGTTGTCGGGCGGTTCGCTCAGCGTGAGTGGAACCAGCGCCTGCGCGATCGCGAGCTTGTCGGCCGGCGCGAGAAACGGAAAGCGCAGGAACGACGGCGCGGTATGCAGCGGGGCCGGCAGCGCCGACGATTTCAGCACCGACTGCCGTCCGCCGGGCTCGATGAACGTCATGTCCTCGAACCAGCGGATCTGGTCGCCGACGCCGATGCGCCGGTAAAACTCGATCAGGTTCGTGCACAGGCGGAAAAGCACGTGCTGGCAGTTGTCCACCACTTCGCCGGTGCCGGGATGCTCCCACGACGAGGCGCGCCCGCCGAGAAACGGCCGCCGCTCAAACAGCGTGACGCGGAAGCCGTTATCAGCCAGCGCGCAGGCCGCGGCCAGTCCGGCGAGTCCGCCGCCCGCAACCGCGACCGTGGGATGGAGGGATTGAGTCATTCAATCATTAAATCAATAAGTCATTAAATCACTGAGCCGTTTTCGCGCAGAACATTCCTTCAATGACTGAGTCGCTCAATGATTGAATGATTAAATTCCTAGGTGACCCGCATCCAGAAGCCGCGGGCCAGGACGCGCAGTTTCTCCGAGCGGCTGAGCGAGACTTTCTGGGTGAAGACGTCGAACTGCTTTTCGGCAATTTTGTTCAGCAGATTGCGGTAGATATTCACCAGCACCCACAGCGCGGGTTGGCTGTCTTCAGCGACGTAGGGGATCAACTGGTCGCCGGCTGAATAAAACTCGCGGGCGCGCTCGGCTTCGAGCGCCAGCAGCGGGCGAAAGCGGACCGGGTCCGGCGTTGCAGTCAATTCCGCCGCGGTCAGCCCGAACTGCGCCAGATCTTCTTCCGGCAGATAAACCCGCCCCAGAGCCGCGTCTTCTTGCACATCGCGAATGATGTTGGTCAGCTGAAACGCCAGACCGCAACGCTCCGCCAGCGGCTCGGCTGCGGGATCGCGATAGCCGAAAATGTGAATGCAGACCAGTCCCACCACTGACGCCACGCGATAGCAATAGACGCGCAGATCTTCGAAAGTCTTGTATTGCACGGTTAGTCCCGGCGCCGCCGGATTGCCGTAGGCCGCGTTCTCGAGATCATTTTCCAGGTCCATGGCCGTGCCATGAGCCAGTTCGTCGAGCAGGCCAGCGGGCACGGCAAAGCGCCGCTGCGCGTCGGTGAGCGCGAGCAGAATGGGATCGTCGGTGGGCTGGCCCTGCTGTGCGCGATGCAGCGCGTCGAGCCAGGCATCGAGTTTGAGCCGGCGCTCGGCCAGCGGCAGGGAAGAGTCGTCGCTGATATCGTCGCAGCGCCGCATGAACGCATAGACCGCGCACAGTGCCTCGCGCTTGCGCCGCGGCAGAACCAGGAACGCGTAATAAAAATTCCTGGCCGCCGTGCGCGTGATGCCTTTGCACACGGAATAGGCCATCACCAGCTGCGAGTGAGCCGGGGTCCAGGGCGCAATGGCGGGTTGTGTGCCCACGCTCACGATTGCCTTGCCTCAAGGCCGGGAAACTTCTTTGCCACGGATGCGCGCAGAGTCACGCGGACGCCCCCTTGTCCCTTTGACTGGCCCGCATTTGATCGATCCGCGACGATTCGCATGACTCTGCGGAAGAGAAGCTTGAAAAAACCTTGCCCAGCGCGGCGAGCGCCACCAGCGCCAGCTTGCGCGGCTTCGAGATCGCCGGACGGTTGCCCAGCACGGCATAATCCTGCTGTTCGATGGCCCGCAGAATTTCCTGGCCGCCGCGGGTGAACAATTCCAGATCCACCGCGAGTTCGCGGTTGACTTTACCCAGCAGCGGCAAGCCTTTCCGGAACCAGTCGTGTGCGCGGTCCACTTCAAATTTCAGCATGGCCCGGAAGCCCTGGGTGTTGCGGCCGCAGGTGATGTCATCTTCGGTCACGCCGAACTTCCGCAGGCTTTCGAGCGGCAGATAAACGCGGCCTTTGGCGAAATCCACGCTGACGTCCTGCCAGAAATTCGCCAGCTGCAGCGCGGTGCAGGTGTAGTCGGAAAACTGCTGGCGCTCGGCGTCGCGATATCCGCAGAGATAGAGCACAAGATGCCCGACCGGATTGGCAGAGTAATGGCAATAGGCGAGCACGTCCTCGAAGGTCTCGAAACGTGTGACCGTCTGATCCTGGCGGAAGGCAATCAGCAGATCGGAAAACTCGTGCTTCGGAATGTCGAACTGGCGAACCGTTTCCGCCAGCGCGACAAACACGGGATGCCGGGGAGAACCTTCGTAGCAGGCATCGAGTTCGCGCTGCCACTGGTCGAGCAGGGCCAGCGAGGCAGCGGCATCGCCGACTTCATCGCCCAGATCGTCGGAAATCCGGCAATAGGCGTAGACATTGAAGAAATGCTGGCGCAGGCGCTTGGGCAGAAACCAGGTGGTCACCGAAAAATTCTCGTAATGCGTCCGCGCCAGCTGAGCGCAATATTCGCGCGCTTCTTCGAGCGATGGGGCCGCGGCAGGAATGGCGTAGGCCGCCGGCAGACGCGACCAGCCAGTGGCGGAAAGCTGCGGATTTTCGGTCGCTAGTGGACTCATCTCCATCCGAATCTGACGGTCTTCGGTGCACTCGCGGAAAAGTCTTCTTGCTGCCGGCAGGAGCCCGCGGCCGGGCGATCCGTGATCCAGGCGATCAGCGATCCAGCGGTCCGTTATCCAGCGATCAGTTATCCGGACGATCGTCTTCCAGCGATCAGTGGCCAGGAATGATCGCGGTCTTGATGTCGCCGCCGCGGTTGAGCATGTGGCGCAGCACCTGCTGCAATCGCGAGAGCGGCGCTTCGCCGGTGATGTAATCGGTCGGACGAATCTTTTTGGCGGCGATCAGCCCGAAGGCGCGGCGCACGGTTTCCGGCGTGTGGTGGAAGGTGGCCTTGAGCGTGATTTCCGAGTAGTGTAGGCGTCCGGTATCGAGCTGCACCTTGGTACCGCTGGCGCAGCCGCCAAAGAAGTTGACGGTGCCGCCCTTGCGCACCATCTCAACCGTCCACTCCCACGCGTCGGGCCGGCCCACGGCTTCAACCACCACGTCGCATCCGCGCTTCTGCGGAGACAGCGCGCGCACCGCTTCCACTACGTTCGTCACTTTGGTGGTCTGCACGATTTCATGCGCGCCCATCTGCTTGGCGGCAACCACCTGCTCCTCGCGCTTGACCACCGCGATCACGTTGCATCCAATGGCGCGGGCGACCTGGACAAACATCAGCCCGATCGGGCCGCCGCCGATGATGGCGACCGTGTCGCCGATCTCCACTCCGGTTTCATGCAGCCCGCGCAGCACGCAGGCCAGAGGCTCGGTCATCGCCGCTTCTTCCACGCTGACGTTTGGCGGGATCACCAGCATGTTGGCTTCCACGATCCGCCGCGGCACGCGGATGTATTCGGCATACGCGCCGTTGTTGAACAGCAGGTCTTCGCAGAGATTTTCCTGATGCTTGGAGCAGTAGAAGCACATCTGGCAGGGCGCGGAATTAAGCGCCACCACGCGCATGCCCTTCTTGAATCCGTTGACCCCGGAGCCGACTTCTTCAATCACTCCCGCGAGCTCATGGCCGAACAGGGCGGGAGGCACGATCATGCGGGCGTGATAGCCGCGCTGGTACACCTTGAGGTCGGTGCCGCAGGTAAGCGCCACCTGAACCTTGACCAGGACTTCGCCTTCACCCACGCGGGGGATCGGCACTTTTTCGATCTTCAGATCTTCTTTGCCGTACAGGACGGCAGCCGTCATTTTTCCATTCACTGCGACGTTTCCTTTTGCCTTGCCTGATAAATCCTATGCGCCCCAACTCAAACCGGGCTGAATCACTACCTTCAGCGACGAAGGCTGCGGATGCGCAGCCAGATCGAGAGCTTTCGCGCAATCGGTCAGCGTAAAGCGATGGCTGACTAATCGCTCCAGATCCATTTCCCGGCTCATCACGAACCGCGCCGATTCGTCCTGTAAATCCACGGACGCGCTATAGGAGCCGAGCAGCGTCTTTTCATCCACGCAAACCGCCGCCGGATCAATCACGGCCTCGCCATGCTGGGTTTGCGCAAAAAGCAACACCCGGCCTCCCGGCCGGGCCGCATCCATGGCGGTACGGATCAAAGCATTGCCGCCGACCGCGAGAATCACGGCATCCGCTCCGCGACCCTCGGTCTGTTCGCGGACATATTCCACGACATTGGTCCGTGAAGCGTTGATTGTATGCTCGAATCCGAAGCTTGAACCCATTGTAAGCCTCTCGGCATACAAATCGGAAGTGATTACGCTGGCCCCCGCCCGTTTGGCCAATACGCTGAGTATGATGCCGATTGGGCCTTGCCCGATGGTAAGTACCGTCTCACCCGGCTGCAGCGCCAGCGCCTCGATGCCCTTCATGCAGGTGTTCACCGGCTCGACGAAACAGGCCTGCTCAAACGAGACGCCGTCGGGGATGCGCACGGCGCCCTGTTGGACGATCCAGTCCAGCACGCGCACGTACTCCGCGAAGCCGCCCCCGGAAGGCTCGAAGCCGGCGGTGCAGCCGACTTTCTTGTAGGTGGCGCACTGCGCGAACGTCTTGTGGCGGCAGTAATAGCACTCGCGGCAGGGAATATGGTGAAAGACGACAACCCGGTCCCCCGGAGCGAAGTTGCGCACGCCTTCGCCGACGGCTGCAACCACGCCCGAGGTTTCGTGTCCAAAGATCCGGGGCGCGGAATGCGAGCCCGTGGAAATCTTTTTCAGGTCCGTGCCGCAAACGCCACAGGAATGCACCCGAACCAGCATCTCGCCGCGGCCGATGGCTGGCACCGGGACAGTTTCGAGGCGCACATCGTTTACGCCGCGGTAGACGGCAGCCAGCATAGTGGCGGGAATTGACTGCGTTTCAACTTCGGCCGTTCTCGGCCCGGCTAAGGGCATAAGTCCTTTGGATGAAGGGTCCTGCTGAATAGCTTCAGCCCGACTGCTTCCCCCAACTATTGTACGGCAGCGGAAAAGTCGGGGCTGTGAATCGGTTTGGGTAGGCAGGCTGCTTTGCCGGCTTACTGCCGCGAGAGCCGGTACAGATCCTGGTGCCCGTTCGGGCGCACGAAGACAACGGAGGAGAGGTCGGAGGAGAACATGAAGGCGTTGCCCCCGTAGTCCTCTCGCAGGGCGAAAGCCATTTTAAGCGCGGGCACCGGAGGTCCGGCCAGCGCGCCATTGCGCAAAGCCTGGCGAAAGATTGTGGTCTGTCCCGACGAAGCCAGGGAATAATAGAACGAGTTGCCGTCTTTCGTGAAATACAGCATGTACGTCGCAATCCCGGACTTGAGCTGGGTGCATTTCTTCTCGGCCACCGAATAGAGATAGATCCCGGCATGGGAAGACCACAGGTCCGATCCGAGCATCCACTTGCCGTCGGGCGAGACATCCGAGGTCATGCCGCAGCCCTTGAACAGGGTCTCAACCGGTCTGCCGTCGAGCCAGATCCGCGCGGTCGTGGGATGCTCGTGATCGTCTTCCCCGCCGAGAACGATCGATTCGTCTCCTGGTTCCCAGGTCGCGAAACCCACGAATTTGCCACTCGGCCAGGAAATCTCGCGGTTGTTGGTTCCGTCCGCATTTACGAGAAAGAGCCTCCATCCGTCTTTGCTAGCGTCCGCATACAGGAATTTCGAGTTGTCGTTAGACCAGGCCAGCGTTTCCATGTCGCTACTGCCGGTGGCCAGCTTCAGACGATGTTGGCCGTCAAGATCGGAGGCCCAGAGACCAGCGTCCGTGACATACGCCACCAGGCGGCCGTCCTTTGACAACGTGGGCTGGAATGCGTCTTCGGTAACGATATCGGAGAGCTGTTTGCCGGCGGCGCGGTACAAAGTCAGCGCGCCGCCGTTGCCGCCACTGACGAAGTAGAGTCCTTTGCCGGTGGGATCGAGCATCGGGCTGAAGTCCGGGCCGGTGCCGAAAGTGACTTGCTTGAGAGAATGGTCGCTCAGCGAGAATTCATAGAGATTCGTGATGTTGTTGACGGTATGCGTGACGTACACGCTCTTGCCCGGCTCAGCCCAGGAGATTCGCGGCGAAGCGTCAGGCAGGTCGGCAAGGTGCTCAAGCGCGTGTGTGCCAACCTCCAAACGACGAAAGCTGGCCGCGTTATTGGCCCCGGTCGAGCTGATCAACAGGCTCTTCCCGTCAGGGAACATTTTCATGAGCACGCCCAGCCCCAGCAGGATCGAACTTTCGCCTCTTTCGAGCGGAAGATCGTAGATCCGCTCCAGTTGCATCTTGCCGTCGTTCGAAGTTCGTATGATTCCTTTCGTGTCCAGGATGAACAATGACTGCCCATCCATTGCCGGACACACCGCGAGTCCCGAGGCCAGGCGCTGGGCTCTGCCGCCCAGGGTCGGAATGGTCCAGATTTCCGGCACTCCCAGGGTCTGGGCGAAGAAGATGCTCGTGCCATCGGCGGAGAAGCTTACGACTCTTTTGTTGCCTTCATCCCTGGTGAGTTGGAGAGGGTCGCCCCCCGAAGCCAGCATGACGAACACCTGGTGATAACCTTCGACGGGAGCGGTGAAGGCAACGGTGCGGCCATCCGGGGAGAGATTCGCCTGGTCCATTGTCTTGTTCCAGTCGCTGATCTTAGCCACTTTGCCGGGACCTTCCGCCGCGTGCGGAGCGAAAAACAGGTGATAGGCGCCATAGCCGGCGGCTGCGATCAGAAGCAAGAGCGCGGCGGCGATGGAAAACAGCTTTCCCTTGTTTTGCGACGCCACCTCGGCGATTACCGCGCTGCTTGAAGATAGATGCGCAGCGGGCGGCGATGCGGCGATGCGACTGGAACTGCCGCCGTCGGTGGCAATCGCGCGCTGGCTGCCTGACGCCCCGGAAGCCGGCACGCTTCCCGAAGCGCGCCTGGACTCGGTGTCGCGGCGCAGGCGCTTGAGATCGGCGCGCAGTTCGGCGGCGTTCTGATAACGCAGGTCTTTGTCCTTCTCCAGAGCTTTGAAGATAATACGCTCCAGCTCCGCGGGCAGATCGGGCTGCGAACGCGTGGGAGGAATCGGTTCGCGGTTGAGGATGGCTTCCGAGATCACGCCCGATGTCTCGCCGCGAAAGGGCAATATCCCGGTTGCCATTTCGTATAGAACCGCGCCGAAGGAAAACAGATCGGAGCGGGCGTCGAGTTCTTTGCCGCGCACCTGTTCCGGCGACATGTAGGCAACCGTGCCCAGGGCCGTGCCGGGGCTGGTGAGCAGATCCGGGGAGTCATCTACGGTGTCGAGCGAATCAGATACCTTGCGCGTGTTCCCGACCTTGGCCAGTCCGAAGTCGAGCACTTTGGCGTGGCCGCGCTTGGTAACGAAAATATTGGCGGGCTTGATGTCGCGGTGGACGATGCCCTCGGCGTGGGCGGCGTCGAGCGCATCGGCCACCTCGATGGCCGTGCCGAGCAGCGGATCGAGTTCCATGCCGCGGCCGGCGATCACATTCCTGAGCGTCGCGCCTTCCAGATACTCCATGGCGATGAAGGTGCGCCCGTTCTCCTCGCCGATGTCGTAAATGGTGCAGATATTCGGATGATTCAGAGCGGACGCGGCCTGGGCCTCACGCCGGAAACGGGCGAGAGATTGCGGATCGGCGGCCATGTCCTCGGGCAAAAATTTGAGCGCCACGAAGCGATGCAGGCGGGTGTCCTCGGCCTTGTAGACCACGCCCATGCCGCCGCCGCCCAGCTTTTCGACGATGCGGTAGTGCGAAATAGTCTGCCCGAGCATTGGCAGAGATGTTAGGACTGCGGATTCGGCAAGTCAATGAAGGGCGCGGGACGAGGAGGCGTGTGCGGCCCCGGCGGGAGGGAGGTCATCCCGAGAGCCCGCGCTTTTCTTCGCGGGCTGAGGGATCTCCCTGCGACATTTTCTTGTGGGAGATCCCTCGCTCCGCCGGAAGAACAGCTCCGCTCGGGATGACCTCCCTCGTGGGCCACATGTGCTATGCTGCGCGCAATCCTTCTTCCCAGGTGTGACGGTGCTGGCTGAGCTGCGGCTGGAAAACTACGCGGTGGTTGACAACCTGGCGGTCGAGTTCGGCTCCGGCCTGAATCTGCTCACCGGCGAGACCGGGGCGGGGAAGTCCATCCTGATTGATGCGCTGGCGCTGCTGCTGGGCGAGAAAGCTTCGAGCGAAGTGATCCGCTCGGGCGCGGAGCGGGCCGTGGTGTCGGCCGTGTTCGAGGCCGAAGCGCTGGCCGCGAAAGCGCTGGAACAGGTCCTCGAAACCAACGGGCTCGACGAATCCGACGACGGCTCTTTCATCCTGCGGCGCGAAATTGCCGCTGGGGGCAAGGGGCGCGTCTTCGTCAACAACCAGCCGGCAACCGTCGCCGTGCTGCGCCAGTTGGCGCCGCATCTGGCCATCATCCACGCGCAAAGGGAAAACCTGTTGTCGTTCGACGGGCCGGCGCGCCTGGCGCTGCTCGATACGTTTGCTGGCAGCCAACTGGAGTCGGTGGGGACGGCGTTTGCCGCCTGGCAGCAGATTCGCGCCCGCATGGACGATCTCGAGCAGGGCGAGCAGGATCGCCTTCGGCTGGTGGACCTGTGGATTTTCCAGAAACGCGAAATTGAAGAGGCGCGGCTCGAAGCCGGCGAAGACGAGCGCCTCGAAACCGAGAAGCGCGTGCTGGCGAACGCCGAAAGAATTTACAACGCCGCCATGAACGCCTTCGATCTGCTCTACGAAGGGAGCGGCTCGACCGCCTCGTCGTTGCGGGCAGCGCAAAAGCAGGTGGAGGAACTCGCCCGCTACGAGCCCAAATTTCAGGAAGCGCTCGCCGCGCTCGACACGGCGCGCATCAGCGTGGAAGATGTGGGCGCGACGGTGCGAGATTATGCCGGCGGGATTCAGGCGTCGCCCGAACATCTGGCGGAAGTCGAAGACCGGCTCGCGCTGCTCGACCGGCTGAAGCGCAAATATGGGCCAACGCTCCGTGAAGTGATCGC
>Ga0070733_10000532_pt1 | contig 30608 bp, 29 predicted proteins | sample Coa_R1_9_FD_66450 | JGI IMG/M metagenome (GOLD analysis project Ga0070733, IMG submission 66450) | Surface soil microbial communities from Centralia Pennsylvania, which are recovering from an underground coalmine fire - Coalmine... | ecosystem: Environmental > Terrestrial > Soil > Unclassified ...
CTCGAGCCCAGCAGAGGAGAAGTGCTCGTCGAGGGAAAATCCATCCTCGCCTGGGATCCCATCGCGCTCCGCCGCCGCATTGGCTACGTCATTCAGGAAACGGGCCTGTTTCCCCACTACACGGTCGCGGAAAACGTCGCGCTTGTGCCGCGCCTCGAACGTTGGCCGCCTGCACGCGTTCAGGCGCGCGTGGATGAATTGCTCGCCCTAGTCGGCCTCGCTCCCGAAACTTTTCTGCGCCGCTATCCGCATGAGCTTTCCGGAGGCCAACGCCAGCGTGTCGGCCTCGCTCGCGCCCTCGCTGCCGATCCCGCCATTCTCCTGATGGACGAGCCGTTCGGCGCACTCGACCCGCTCACGCGGACAGAAATTCGTCGCGAGTTCCAGGCCCTGAAGCAGCGCCTGGGGAAAACGATCGTGATCGTCACGCACGATATTCACGAAGCCGTGTTGCTCGGCACGCGCATCGCACTGATGGATTCAGGAAAGCTCACGGGCAGCTTTTCGCCGGAGCAATTTCTCGATTCGAATGAACCGGTCGCCGCCGCCTTCGCCGCCCAGCTCCGCGAGCTGGAAAAGCTTCGCGAACCCCAATCCGGAGAACACCGATGAGCCTCGCTGAGTTTTTTCTGCGTCATCGCCTGGAGATTCTGCAATCCACCGGCGAGCACGTCTGGCTCGTTGCGTTGACCATGCTTTTCTCGATCGCTATCGGCGTTCCGCTCGGAATCCTCGTCACGCGCCGGCCCTGGCTTTCGAAGCCGATTCTCGGTGGCGCGAACATCGCCGAGACGATTCCGAGTCTAGCCCTCTTCGGATTCTTGCTTCCCGTTCCTTGGCTTGGAGACCGCGCCACACGTCTCGCGATCGTCGCGCTCACGCTCTACGCTCTGCTGCCTATCATTCGCAACACCTCCGCCGGAATTTCCGGCGTCGATCCGGCGGTGCGCGAAGCCGCGCGCGGAATGGGAATGACGGACGCCCAAGTCCTCTGGCGAGTTGAACTCCCGCTTTCGTTCTCCACGATGATCGCGGGAATTCGCGTCGCCACCGTGCTGACGATCGGCATCGCCACAATTGCCGCCGCAATTGGCGCCGGCGGCCTCGGCGAATTCATATTTCGCGGCCTCGCCATGGTCGACAATCACCTCATTCTCGCGGGCGCCATTCCTGCCGCGTTGCTCGCGCTTCTCGCCGACTTCCTGCTTGGCTTGCTCGAACGCCGACTTCGCCCCGGCGCATCGCCGGCGCGATAGGAATTCAATGCGACGCCGCGCTCTCCTGTGTCTGGCGGTGCTACTGCTTGCTGGAGCGAGCGGATGCGGGATTGGCCGCGCGAACACGATTGTCGTCGGATCGAAGAATTTTCCAGAGCAGGCTCTTCTCGGAGAGATCCTGGCCCAGCAGATCGAAGCGCAAACCCATCTGCGCGTCGTCCGTAAGTTCTATCTCGCGGGAACTTTCATTTGTCAGCAAGCGATTCTTTCCGGGCGCATCGACACGTACGTCGAATACACGGGCACTGCGCTGACCGCGATCCTGCACGATCCGGTCGAAGCCGATCCGGGCGCCGTCTTCGCGCGCGTGCAGCGCGAATACGCCAGGCGCTTTCGTCTTGCGGTCCTTCCCTCGCTAGGTTTCAACAACACGTTCGCCATCGTGATTCGAGGCGATGACGCCCGCCGCCTGCGCCTGAAAACCCTCAGCGACGCTGCCCGCTACGCGCCGGAGTGGCGCGCCGGCTTCGGCTACGAGTTCATGGAACGGCCGGACGGGTATCCCGGGCTCGCGCGTGTCTACGGATTGCACTTCGCGGAGCCGCCGCGCATCCTGGATTTGGGCCTGCTCTATCGCGCGCTACTCGATCACCAAGTGGATCTGGTCGCGGGGAATTCGACGGACGGATTGCTCTCCGCCCGCGATCTCTTCGCTCTCCAGGACGACAAACACTATTTTCCGCCGTACGAAGCCGTCCCGATCGTCCGCGAACAGGCTCTTGCACGGCATCCGGAAGTTCGCAAAGCGATCGCGGACCTCGCCGGAACGATTTCGGACGCCGATATGAGCCGGATGAACTACGAAGTGGTGGGGCAGCACCGCGACATCGCCGAAGTCGCGCGCGAATTCCTGCAGTCGCGGCGATCCACCGACTGAGTGGATTGGAGGGCCGAGCGGCGAAGCAGAGGTGCAGGAAATCTGAATGCGCGATCCGCGTCCGTTTGCGTGCTTCGAGTAGCAGTTTGGGCCGTCTTATGACTCCGTGTAGTAAGCAAAAACGCGGGACCGTTAAAACCGGGTACGCCTACCGATTTTGGGCTGTGGTCGTCGGCACCGCAGCGTCGTCCCTGAACGAAAATTCGTGCTTCAGCGCCGCGAACGGTTTGCCGTCGACCTCGGCGTAAGGATAAACGAAGAAATTCAAAGGAGTTGCGGCCGGCGGCGGATTCAGGCGGATGTCGCGGCCAAGCGAGAACATCACACGATTCTCGTCCGTCGCGCCGAAGAAGTAATTCTTCTTCGACGGGTCCTGCCACGTCTCCGACGCGTCGATGGGGATCCACCCGAGTCCGCTCACGAAAAATTCAGCCCAGCAGTGATACCCGGGAATCGTTCCATCATGAGCATTTAGGGGAAGCGGAAAGCCGATCTCGAACCGCGCGGGAATTCCCGCCGCGCGCGCCATGCCGATAAACAGGGAATGAAAATCCGTGCAGTTTCCGTGCTTCGCGTTGCAGGCCCAGACCGCGTCGCCGAGTCCCCAGCCCACATAGCGAAAGTCGAAACTGCGCGACGCCCTTGGCTCGCGAGCCGTAACTGCGCCTTTTCCCGACGGGCGGCTTTTTTCTCTCGTCGCCCGCAACGGCAGAGAGCAAAGGAAAAGAGTTGCAACCGAAACGAGAAGAGCTACCAGCGGGGAATTTTTCGGGGCGAATCGGCTCACAGAACTCCTCCACGCAGGCGCGCGCATATCAACGTCAGCGGCGACAGCGGGCCGCTCATTCTGGCACGTGCGGCACACAGAATCCAAGCTGCTGAATGAGCGCCAGCGGACTCCGATTCGGTGCTCTTAATGCTTGGCGGCTTTGACTTTCTCGAACTCTTCGGCCAGATCTTCCTGCGAGAGAATGCCCTTGCGGAAAAGCGCGCGGATCACAGCCTCCAGCGCCCTCCCAATGGCGGTATCGCCCTCCGTTCCTTTCGTCTTGACCGGGGGAAGGGGACGGCCCGTCGCAAGTGGACTGCTTTCTTCGTGGCGAACCGCCGGGGCTGCGTGAGTGGGAACCTGCGATTGAACTGCGACGGCGGCTACCGCTTCGATGCCGGTCGCGTCGAGAGGCGCGAATTCTCGCAGCCTCTCGAGGTCTTCGTGGCTCAGACGTGTGAACGCGACGCCCATCCCAAAGCTGGTTTGCGGGGAACGCACCCTACCGGTTGGGCGCAAATCCTTTCCCTCCAGATCGATATCCAATTCAACGACGCTATCCACTGGAAGCGGAGCGAACATTTCAACGTAGCATCCGTTCAGGCAAATATCCGTCACCGTTCCGCGCGCGTGAGACGTGGAACCTGGCGTTGAGATTTGCACGTCGAGGCGGCAAGCGCGTCGCGGGTACATTCGACGCTCGTCGCGTTCCAAGTGAACCGCCGCAGAGCCTTGGTTCTGCCGTGCAGCGTCCTGACGGTAAATGTCTCGTTCCAAGGGCTTCGCAGGGACATTCCAGATGTACTTTTTTTCGAGGCAACGAACGCCAACGCGACCCGCACGCAACGTACTGTCCTTGCCAACCCATTCCACGCTGTACCAGGCGCTCTGGGTCCCGAACTCGATCTCGATTTTTTCCCCCGGTTGAACGAGATGGTTGATCCCTTCCAAAGAAGCGCCCGAGCCGCTGATGTCGCGGGTTTGCGCGTTGGCAGAAAAGCGGCGGCGCTGCAAGTCAGAACCTCGGACGACCACAGGAAAGAAATGGCGATTCGCGGTTCGCTGCGGCGCCCCAACTCACACCTCGCATTTGCGCCTAGGCTTGCAAACCGCCTGAGTCAAAGAGGGAGAAGTCGAGGTTAGGGCCTGTTTATGGGCCGGTCAAGGAACGTAGACGGCCGCGAACCGAAAGAGTAATCGAGATTGGACATCGGTCTTGAAGGCTGCAGGATCGCGAGAGAATGAACCGGAAGAGAGATCCTTCGCTTCGCTCAGAATGACGCGGGAGCGCCTGATGGCTATTCGGTTTCCTGGAGCGTTGTGAGGTGGGCCTCAAGGGCGGCGCAATACTGGCGCTGCGCCTCGAGATCGGCCTGCAATTTCTTCACGAGCAATTCGAGACGCCAAATTTCGTTGCGAAGCTTCTGTAAGTCGGCTCCGCCAGCGGCCCCGTGCGCCGGCACGACGCGCGGCGGCGCCGCGCGCACGACCGGATGCGAACCGACGGCTACAGGCGCTTCATGGTGCCGCATTCTCGCAACAGGGTTCGGCGAAGAAGCCGGCCGCGGGGCGAACAAGCCGCGCAGAGGATTGGAGTTCTCGCGTTCGGTGGATCGCGCTTCGGCGTCCAAACTATCGCCATCAATCACGACGGACGCTTGCGGGTTCAGCAGTTTCTTGACGCGACTGATCAGCTCCTGCGGCTGGAAGGGCTTGCGAATCAACTCATCTGCTTTTACGGCAGTGGCGCGCTCGGCAACGGATCGGTTCACGATGCCGGACATGAGAATGACCGGAGTTTTCGCGAACTGTTCCTGTTGCTTGATGAATTCGCAGACCTGGTAACCGTCCTTGTCGGGCATGATCACGTCCGTAATGACGGCGTCCGGGGCGGTTTGGGCGAACTGGGCAAGCGCGGAGGCGGCATCGGGACACGTGACCACGTGAATGTTTTCCTTGCGGAACGCGATCTTCACGACCTCGCGCATGGTGGCGCTGTCGTCGATGAAATAGACGGTTGGAGTCCGGCCGGGAGCCGGACCTGCAATGGGTGCGTCGCTCATGGACATTCCTTTTCGGTATTGTCGCGTTCGGTTTCGTCGAACTCGCGCATGGCGTCGAGCAACAGGTCGGTGGCGGAGCGCAGAACCGTGCGCTGCGTCGCCGTTGCGCCATAGATGAATTTGTAGACGCCGCTCCCCGCGGAGTGGCAGGCTCGTACGATCTGGGTGACTGCTTCGTCGCCGAACAGCGCGGCGCATTCCGCATGAACGATCTCGCCCGCCTCGAAAAAGATGATTCCATCGGAATCCGCTGCGTTGACGTGGAGCGCTCCGGTCTGGCGCGACTGGCCGAGCATTTGAATTACACCGGGCAAATCGAGATGCGAGAGATTGCCGCTGAGCGCCGTCTCCGAAGTTGGCAACATTTGCGTGGGCTGGAAGCCGTCCTGGCGGCTCAGCAGAAAACTGCGGATGTGCTCTGCTGTTTCGACGGGAGGCCGACGGCGATCGATAAGATCGTCGCAGCCCGCGCGATAGGCTTCGAGCAGGGCCTGATCTCCGCCGCTGCCGATAGCGATCAGCGGAATATTTGCAGTTTTCGGATCGCCGCGGAGAATGGGCGCCATTTCGAGCGCTCCCATCTCGCGGAGATTCGTGGCGCAAAGCACAGCGGCGGGAGCGTTCCATTCGAGCATGGTGAGCGCGTAGGCGGCTTGGCTGGCGGGCACGACGTCGAAGCCGAGCTGCTTGAGCGCTTCGCCAAGACGTTTAGAGAAGTAGACGTTACTGTCGATCAGCACGATGCGCGGGGCGCCGGCGGGAACGTTCACGACGGCACCCCCGCAGGAGAGGCGGCGTCCACGGCGTCCTGCGGATGCATGACGAGAGCTTCGAAATCGAGAACGTCGACGAGTTCGTCGCCCACAGAAAGGCGGCCAGCGACGTAGACTGGCTGGTCCGGATGGCGAGCCTGAACTTCGCCGGTGACAAGTTCGCACTCGCCATCGACGGGAATCGCGCTCAACTCGCTGGCCTTGCCGAATTCACGCCGGGCGATCAGGTAAAAGCGATGAACGGAGGACCGCCTGCCGATGACGATCGAGCTCGCGTCGTAGACGGGCACGATGCGCGAGCGACGGATGATGACGCCCGAAACCAGGGGCGAAGTTTGCGGAAACGTGTGCATGGGAAGGGGAGGAGCAAGCTCCGCGACCCTGCTTGCAGGCAGTGCGAAACGTCTGCCGCCGAATTGAAGCAGCACGAACGAGTCCGGAGAATGGGTCGGGGGAATCACGCCGGCGTGACTCCTTCGGCATGCGCCGCAGCGAGATTTCGAGGTGCCAGGCGGTCGAGCAGTTCAAATTGTTCGCGCGTGAGGAATCCGCCGGGCTGCACGATGGGAATCACGCGGTCCTCGATATAGGCCAAGCCGCGATACCAATTGCGCTCCTCCCCGGAAAAGGCGAGGGGCAAAGCGTACGCAGCAGGGATTTCGGCGATGCGCTCGACGGAATCGACGAGGAATGCGACGCGAAACTGGCGCAGGAGAAGCGCAAGAGCCGGGCGGCTGGCCGGCAAATGGAAATGCGCGCAGCCGTTGACGACGTAGCACACGCGGCGCCCGCGTTCGATCACGTGCCGCACCTTGGGCACTTCGGCGGTTTCGAACTCGATGGCGGCCCCGGCGAGGCTGTCCGTGCTACGGATTTCCTTCACTGCATCCGCGGCAATGGCGAAGGTCTGGTGCGAGACGAGAAAAAGAATGACCTGCTCGGAGCGCCGTAGCCTCGGCGTTCTGGCGGCGTCGCGCGTGGGAAGATTCATCGCGCCCCCACGAGGACGAGCCGGCTCAGTTTCGTGACGCGCTTCTCGATGGCCGGCGCAATTTCCTCGAGTGGAAGGACTTGATCGACTGCACCGGTCTTGATCGCTTCGGACGGCATGCCGAAAATCATGGACGTCGCTTCGTCCTGTGCGACCACGTAGCCACCGGCGGCTTTCATTGCTTTCGCGCCCTTTGCCGCGTCTGAGCCCATGCCCGTGAGGACCACGCCCATAGCGAGGGCGCGCCCGTAGCAGGCGACAGTCTCGAACGCGACATCGGCGCAGGGACGATAGCCGCCGATGCGGGGACCGGGATCAAGCGATATGTTCCCGGTGGACGAAAGACGCAGGTGATGGGAACCGGGACAGAGATAAATAGTTCCGGGCTGCGGAGTTTCGTTGTGCTCCGCCTCTTTCACGGGCAAACAAGAAACTTCGGCGAGCTGCGAGACGAACTGCTTGGTGAACGCAGCGGGCATGTGGAGCACGAGAAAAATGGAGGCTGCCATCTCCTTGGATAAACCTGAGACGACGCGCGTCACGGCCGCAGGTCCGCCTGTAGAGGCGGCAATCACAACCATGGGAGGCTTGCTGCCGCCCTGGGGCGACGCCGCCACGGCGCCGCGCGGTGTCGGCGTAGCGGGAACGCGGGCTGCGGGAGCCTTGGAAAGTGTGGCCGTGCGAACGACGCGGACCTTGGCGGCGAGTTTCAGCTTGCGCGTGAGGTCATCGCGAACGCTCTTCATATCCAGATCAATGCCGGTAGACGGCTTGGGGACGAAATCGATGGCGCCGAGTTCGAGAGCGCGCAGCGTGCTGGCCGCCCCCTCGCGAGATTCCGAACTGACGATGACGATCGGGCGCGGATGGCGCGACATGATCATCTCGGTGGCTTGCAGGCCATCGACGCGAGGCATGTTGATGTCCATGGTGATGACGTCGGGCTGAAGGGAATCGGCCATGGTGACCGCATCGGAGCCGTCGCGAGCCTGGCCCACGACTTCGAGCTGCGGATCGGACGTGATGATTTCCTGCAGGACGCGGCACATGAACGCGGAATCGTCCACCACGAGCACTCGAAGCTTTTTGTCGGGGCCTTTGCTCATATCAATCCTGCCGGGCGAAAACGCGCGGCGCCGGACGGCCCTGCGATGCATCCGCGCCAATCAGACTTTCAACCGTCGCAATCAGCTGGTCTTCCTGCACGGGCTTGGTCAGGAAGGAAGACGCGCCTTCCTTCATCGCGCGGTCGCGATGCTTGGCTCCGGCGCGAGAGGTGACGACGAGAACGGGGATGCGGCGCGTGACGGGATCCTGGCGCAAATGGGCCATCAACTCGTAGCCATTCATGCGCGGCATTTCGAGGTCGGTGATCAAGAGATGGCATCCGACCTGGGCGATGATTTCGGAGGCTTCGAGGCCGTCGGAGGCGACTTTCACGCGATAGCCGGCCTTTTCCAGCATGCGGGCAACGAATTTGCGAACGCTGATGGAATCGTCTGCGACGACGATCACGCGATCGTTCTCGACAGCGTCGACGGCTTCGGAGGGAATCGTTCCCGAAGCGACCGCCTCCGAGCCGGGCGCGAACACGCGGGCCGCAGGAGAGGAAGAAGGCAGGGCCTGGCGTTCGACCGTGTCGGCGGAGACAAGGCGATTCAGATCGATGAGGAGGATGAGACTGCCGTCGGACGCGATGGTGGTTCCAGGGAATAGCTTCACGCGCCGCAGGTAATAGCCGAGATTCTTGATGACGATTTCGTCTTTACCGAGAACTTCTTCGACGACGACGCCCACCTGCTTCCCAGCGACTTTGACGATGACCATGTGGAAGTAACCGTTCTGGGGCTCGAGCGGCGGCAGCGCGAGCTGGAGGTCAAGGCGAACAACTTCCGTGACGACGTCGCGAACGCGCGTAAGAAGCTTGCCGCCTACGTCTTCGATTTCTTCGGGGCGCAGGCGGCGAATTTCCTCGACAACGGCGAGCGGCAGCGCGAATGTCGATTTCCCGCAGCGAACGAAAAGCGCCTGAGAAATGATGAGCGTCAGGGGAACTTTAACGGTGAAACAGGCGCCCGAGCCTTTTTCGGACTGGACTTCGACTTCGCCGTTCAGCGCGTGGACGTTGGAGCGAACGACGTCGAGGCCGACGCCGCGGCCCGCGAGTTCGGACGTGGACGAGGCGGTGGAAAAGCCGGGCCGGAAGAGAAATTCGCGCAATTCCCGGTCGCTGAGCTCGGCAGCCGCGACGGGAGACAGGAAGCCGGAATCAATGACGCCCTGGCGGACACGCTCGTACTCGATGCCACGGCCATCGTCCTTCACCTCGATGAAGATGTGGTTGCCGCGATGATAGGCGCGAACGGTGAGATGGCCTTTCTCGGGCTTGCCGGCTTCGCGGCGCCCTTCGGGGGATTCGATGCCGTGCGCGACAGCGTTGCGAACGAGATGAATCAGCGGATCGGAGATATGCTGGATGATGTTGTTGTCGAGCTCGGTATCAGCGCCTTCCAGAGACAGTTCGACGGGCTTGCCAACAGACTTCGAGGCGTCGCGGACGGTGCGGGAGAGGCGGGTATAGAGATTGCCAATGGGCACCATGCGCGCGGCCGTGATTTCATCCTGCAGGTTATGAGCGAGCTTGGTGAATTCGTCGATGTCCGTGTCCACGCGGCCCATGAAGGATTCGAGCTGCGTGAGGACTTCGGTGACATCCGCCGAGATTTCCGTGAGCGAGCGCGAAAGGACGTTGAAATCGTCGTAGCGATCCATCTCGAGTTCGCTGAAGTCGAAGAGCCGATTCGCGGCGGCGTCCGGCGGAGCAGAGAAGTGGCTGCGGAACGTATCCATCTGCGGAGAGCGGTTCGCCGGGAAGAGAGTGCTCGGAAGACGACTGAACTCGTGCTTCTCCTGGAATTCGGAAATTTTTGAGCCGAGGCGTCCCTTGGAAAAATTCAGGACTTCGACGAGCTTGGCGAGCTCGGCGAGACGGCCGACCATGCGCGTGCGGTTGATGACGAGTTCGCCGACGGCGTTCATCATGCGGTCGAGGCGGTCGAGAGAAATGCGAATGGAGCGCGCCTGAGGCAAAGCCTGGATGGCGTGCTGCGGGGTTGCGTCAGTAGAGGAGGCGGCCGTATCCGCAGCGGCCGGTTCTGTCGCTCCGGCGGTTTCCTCGGACGGATGTTCCGATTCGGCGATCTCGGGAGTCAACTCGGCGATGCGCGCGAGGAGCGGATCGACGGCGGCAGCCATTTCGGCGTCGCTGGTCCACTGGCGGTGGAGAAACTTCTTGAGAACGTCCAGAGATTCGAAGCAGACGTCGACAATTTCCGAACTGGGCTGAAGCGCGCCCTCGCGAAGGCATCCGATCAAGTCTTCGACGCGATGAGCGATCGCCGAAGTGCGGTGAAGGCCAACCTGCGCCGCCGAGCCTTTCACCGTATGGATCGAGCGGAAGAGGCGATGAATGTCCTCAGGGCTTGCGTTCGCTTCGAGGTTGAGCAGGCACTCGGTGATGGTGAGGAAATGCTCTTCGGCTTCCGGGATGAAGAATTCGAGGACTTCGTCGGGAACATCGGCATCGGCCGGCAAAGCAGCGACCAGCGAGGGACCGGAAAAAACGCCGGGAACGGCTTCGGCCTGGGCGATGGCGCCGGAATCCTCTTCGGCGGGCGTTTCGACGGGCGCCGCTGGAAACGCGAAGGCGTAGCGCTGCTTGAAAGCGGCGATGTCGTCGCTCGTCTCGAATCTTGTGGCGCTGATCTGCAGGAGGTCGAATTCGAGAACCGAAATGGCGTCGGAGAGGAATTCGGTGAGCGGGCCGTGCATGTCGGGAGTCAGCTCGGCGTTCATCGCGTAGTGGAAGACGTGCGCCATCTTCGCGGCGATTTCGGAAAATTGAGAGAAGCCGTAGCTGGCGGAAGTGCCGGCGAGCGTGTGCGCAGCGATGTAAAGCTTCTCGAGGTCCTCATGCTTCGTTTGAGGCTCGGTGAGAAGGCCGGAGTACTCGCGGAGATACTGAAGATTCTCCGAGGCCTCCTGGAGGAAGAGCTCGACCGATTCCTGATTGGGGGCGGTCACGCGCGTCCCTCCGCGAGGGCGGGCAAGTGCTGCGTTTCGGGCGCGCCTGGCTTGCGATAGAGGCGGCAATCGCCAAAAACGGCGGACTCAAATTTCAGCGGCACGTGCGAGAGCGTCTCGGCGTGCCCGAGGACGAAGTAGCCGCCGGGTTCGAGGGCGTCGTAGAAGCGGCGGAGGATCGCGAGGCGGCGCTCGACGGAAAAATACATGAGCACGTTCATGCAAAAGATGCAGTCGAATTTGCCGACGTAGACCGATTCGGCCAGGTTCATCTGGGCGAAGGAAACCATTCGGCGGATGCGCGGACGGACATGGAAGCCGTGCTTGGTCGACGTGAAGTAGGTTTCGACCTGGCGCAGCGAAACATCCTGCAGGCTGCGGCGCGAATAGGCGCCGCGTTCGGCGTGGCGCAGCGCGCGGCGGCTGATGTCCGTGGCGAGGACCTCGATTTCCCAGGCCTCGGCGAACTTGAGCGAATCGCACAACGTGACGGCGATCGAATAGGGCTCTTCGCCGGTGGCGCAGCCCGCGCTCCAGACGCGGAGAGTGCGCGGATTCCGCCAGAATTTTTTCTCCTGAAGCTGCGGCACGATTTTCTTCTCGAGCGCCTCGTAGACGCCTGGATAGCGGAAGAAGGACGTTTCCTGCGTGAGCAGGCGCTCGAGCAGCGATTCATACTCGATGCTGGAGCCGCGCACGTGGCGAAGGAGCTCCGCTCCACCGGCGAGGGATTTCTCCTCGAGAAACTCGCGCAAGCGGGCGGAGAAGAAGCGTTCACGCGAGGAATCGAACAAAATCGCGGAGCGCTGCTCGATGAGCGCGCGAATTTCGTTCAAGTCGGCTTCCGTGATCGCCCCGTCCGCAACCGAATGTTGCTTCATGGCTTGCATGGTTCAGCCTGCGGTTTTTTTTCGCCGCGATGCATTCCGGCCTAACGAGCCGCGCCGACCGGAACCGCGGGCCGGGTTTCCTCCGCGGGTTCGCCGTTTCGTCCCGGACGCGAGCGGAACTGGCCCAGTGCTTCGTTGAGCTGTTCGGAGAGCTTCACCATGTCGCCGACGGTTGAGGCAGTCTGGCGAGCGCCCTGCGTGGTCTGTCGTGTGATGCCGGAGATGATCTGCATTGCGTTGGCCACGCCCTCCGTGCCGCGCACCTGCTGTTTGGAAGCGAGCGAAATCTCCTGAACGAGTTCCGCAGATTGGCGGACGACGCTCGAAATCGCTTCGAGGGCTTTTCCGGCTTGATCGGCGAGACTGGCGCCGACTTCCACTTCGCGGGTGCCTTCTTCCATAACGACCACGGCCTCGTTCGTTTCGGCCTGAATGGCTTTGATCAACGCGGCGATGTCCTTGGTGGCGCTCCGGGAGTGTTCGGCGAGCTTGCGGACCTCGTCGGCGACGACGGCGAAACCGCGGCCCGCTTCGCCGGCGCGAGCGGCCTCGATGGCGGCGTTGAGCGCGAGCAGGTTGGTTTGCTCGGTGATGTCGTTAATCACGTTGATGATTTCCGAAATTTCGAGAGAGCGGTCGCCGAGCGATTTGATTTTCTTCGCGCTGGCCTGCACAGATGCGCGAATGCGCTGCATGCCCTCGAGCGTGTCGCGGACGGCGCGGTTGCCCTGTTCGGCGGCGTCCAGCGCGCGGCGGGCGGCTTCGGCGCTGGCTTCAGCGTTGTTAGAGACTTGTTTCATCGAAACCGTTAGCTCTTCGACGGCTGACGAAGTGTTCGTGATTTCCTGGTCCTGCTGCGTGGCTCCGGCAGACATCTCGTCGGCGGCGCCGAGAATTTGATTGGCGCTGGTGCTGACGTCAACGGCGGCCTTGCGGACGCGCTCGAGAACCTTGGTAAAGTTGTCGAGCATGAAGTTGACGGAATCGACGACGTTGCCGAGCGCGTCGTTGGTGACCTTACCGCGGATGGAGAGGTCGCCACGCGCCACCTGGCTGATCGTGTTGAGCAGGTCCGTGATGCTGCGCTGCAAGGAGTCCTGCGCCTGCTGGTTCGTGACCGCATGGGCGACCTTGGCGGCGCTGCGATTCAGGTTTTCGGCGATGAGCGCGAATTCATCGTTGGTTTGGATTTCGACGCGGGCGCGGGCGTCGCCGCTGACCAGGCGATCAGAAAACTTGGCGAGCTCGCCGAGCGGCTTCAGCACACGCTTGCTCAGCACCATGATGACGAACAGCATGGTCACCACAGCCAGAATCACGGCGCCGGCCCAGATGGCGTTCGGGCCTCCCGGCAGCGAACCCGCTCCGGCGGGATGCTGGCCGGCGTAATAGCCGAGCGCCAGAACGCCGAAGAGTGCGGCCGCGGTCCAGAACACCAGCAGCCAGATGGTGGAACTCAAACTAGATTTCATGACTTCCTCCAAAAACGTTTCGCGCTCGCGCGCTTCGCAAATCAAGACGGGGGCGTTCCGAGCGCCCGGGCCTAAATCACCGGTGCCGGAAAAACGTCTACCAAACGCCGGAGATCAACAATCAGGGCCAGACGATCCTCATGGCGCAACATGCCTCGACAGTGCGGCACTTCCTCCGGCGCCTGGTCGAGCAAGGCGTCGTCGCTCACGGAAAATGTGCCGATCACTTCGTCCGCCGCGATCCCGAGACGGAAGTCCTGGCGAGCATCGCCTTCGAGGGCGGCGACAACGACGTGTTTGGGCAGGAGCCCCGGGCGCCTGCCTTCGGTGAAAGCGATATCGATCAGCGGCACGATCGTCCCGCGAAGATTGAACACACCCATCAAGCAAGCGGGCGCCAGGGGGATGCGAGTGACGATCGGCCAGTCGACGACTTCCTCGACTTCGAGAACGGGCAGACAGAAACGCTCACGGCCCGCCCGGAACACGCAGTACAGGCGTTCGGGACGTTCGTGTGCGAATTCTTCACCCTCGATCAGGTCGCTACCGACCAGATCGACAGACAGCACCGGGTTATACTGCGCGTCGGCCATTTAAACGAACCTTTTCACCGCCTGTATGAGCTCGTCGGGAGTGAAGGGCTTTGCGACATAAGCGCTTGCACCCTGTTGCTCGCCCCAATAGCGGTCGCTCGGAGCGGTCTTGGACGTCACGAGGATCACCGGAATCTTGGAGTAGGGATCGTGGGTCTTCAAATCGCGGCAGACCTGGAAGCCGTTTCTACGCGGCATAACAACGTCGAGCAGGATGACATTTGGGCGTTCCTCGTCGATCGTTTCCTCGACTTTGGTGGGATCGCAGATGCCCACGGAATGAAAGCCGTTCTGCTGCAGCATGGAGAGCATCAGTTTCACTTCAGCCTGCGAATCATCCACGACGAGAACCTTGGTCACCGTACTCCTCCCGACAGGAATCCCCACTCAATCGATTGCAACTGCGCAGCCAAGAATGGATGCTCGCGCCAACTGCCGCCTCCAAAAGATAAGTCATTGCACCAGCATAGGTTACAGGCGACGAGCCAGGGTTCGTGCGCTGGCAATCAACGCCTCGCTGGGTTCTTCCGTCTCAGGGTGAGATTCTTTCTCACTCAGTCTTATTTCGCTCACCAGAGAGGAGAATCGCTGCATGACCTCGCTGAGACGCAAGGCCATCGCGTGGATCGTCTGGACCTGCTCGCGCGAATCACCGACCAACTGCGTTCGATCGAGCAGAAGCAGATCCGCGTTCCCTAGGACGGAAGTCAACGCGTTGTTCACGCTGGACCGCACGTCGAGCATGTAACGGCCGAGGGTGGCGTAGTTCTGGCTCTCGATTGCCAACCGCTCGGCGCGCTGGGCCCTTCGAACGGCCTCGACGTGCCGGAGGGCTTCTCCTGAGATGGCAAGCAGACTGGTCATCCATCCGTCAGGAGCGCCCGGGCCGCCGAAGCCACCTTGGCCATTCTGACTGCTCTGGCGTGGAAGGAAGACGACATGCGGGTGCTTGGGCGCCAGCAAGGCGCACGCCTTTTCGTCGTCGACGATCGAGATCGTGACCGTGCTCTGGCTCAGATCGAGCTCTGAAAGGATGGCGGACAACCGGCCGTTCTGAACCGGTCCCAGGATTACGACTCCGTGGCCTGCACCGGACGATGGGCGCCCTACATCGCTCGTGGCGAGAGTTATTTCCGGTGCATGCCGCCGGTTCTGCCAATTGGACGCGACGGCGCGAGCGAACTCCGGATCGTCGGAGATGATCAATATGCTGGAGCGATTCAAGAGATCCCCTTACCGGCGCCGAGGCTTAGGAGTGAAGCTTTTCGGCTTCATCGATGAAAGACAAAAGCCGTTTCGTGCTGATTCCCAGATTCACGGCCGCTTCGGTGTTCTTGGACCGCTTGGCCTGCTCGACGCGCCCCTGAAAATAGGAAACTTCGTTTCGGGCCAGAGCCAAGGCGGACGCGAGCGAGCGTTCGTCTCCGGAGCGCTTTCGTTTGTCCGTGGCGACTGCAAGCAGAGCGCGCGCTACGACGGCCCGACGCAAGTCCTCCGCTTCCTGCCCGCCTTCGGTGACGAACGCAGCGACTTCCCACGACGAAAGCAGGACCTTCGTGTCCTGGAGCGTGACTGTGGACATTGACCGGCCGCGCGACGGCGGAGCGGCGATCAACTGTTCCCAAATGTACTCGAGGCACTTCTCGGCTTCCGCCGCCGCGGTTGGAGCCGCAGGAATTTCCGCAGCGCGCGCGGCCGGCTGCGCGACGCTCGAGGACGCCACGGCGACAGCAGGTGCCTCGGGCAGTTCCACGGCTTCGCGTGGGCGCGACGGCTCAACCGGCAGTACTGCCGAGGAAGCGGAAGGAACCATGAAGGACAACGACTCGAGGCCTGAATCCGGAGCAGCGCCGCCTTCGGTCGCAGAGCCTGCGCCAGACTGCCGGGGGAGAGACGGAGACGATCTCGCGTGCCTGCGACTCAACGCTTCCTCGAGATCAGCGCGGAGCGCAAGGAGCTGTTCGAATGCTCGCGTGACGGAACTCTCCGTGTAGTCCTTCTGAAACGGCTGGCGCCAGTTTTCGCAGAAGAAGCGAAGCTGGGCGGTAGTTTCCGCGGCGGAGAACCCGGCACGGCGGCAATCGACCGTCTTCACGCCCTTCGCCTCGAGCGCATCGACGGCTTGGCGAACGGCATTCAAATCGGCGTGGAGGAGGCGAATAAAGGCGCGGCGCACAAGAAAGTTGAAGCGGCAGAAGGCGACCAGGGCCGCGGGATCATAAAACATGCATCCGGCGGATTCCTTCAGCAAGCGTCCCTGCTCGACAAGGCCGAGTTCCAAAAGATCGCGCAGGCTGTGGCAGTGCGAGAGTTTCTCGAGAATCTGTTCGAGAGGTTGGCACCAATCCAGTGGAGTCGCGTCGGCTTCGATCAGAACGGGCTGCAAAACCTTGGCGACGTGTTCGAGTTTGATTTCGTTGCGATATAGTTCTTCGGGGGCGCACAGAGCGAAGTATTGGACGAGCAGCAGGTCGATCTTGTCGCGGTCTGCGTTGGTCTTATCCGGCTTCTTTAGCTGGCGCTGGACGAAGGCGCGCAACGTTTCTTCACTGGCGTTCAGCATTTCCGCTGGCAACTGACGGATCTGATAAGCGCGAATATTCTCGTCGATGGAATCGAGCCACGCCAAATCAAAGTCGAAGACTTCTCGCGCCGGCTTGTCCGGCGGCAGTTCGCCAGGAGCATGAGGAAGAGGCGCGAGGTGGAACTGGACCGCGAGCGCGGCATAAAGAGGGTACGCGAGCTGGGCTTCGGTCCACTGAGCGGCCAAATCGACGCCAGGATTTGCAGCCGTGTGTCCGGCGGCGGAGAGATCAAGCGTTGTATAAGGAGTTTTTCGGGTCATGGCTTGATGATCCAGTTCTCCACGTCGTGGAGGAATCGGGCCGCGACGGCTTTTCGTCCTTCGTGATAGCGAACGGCAACTACGGTGGCGCAAGCATCCAGCGAACCGTTGGAATTCATCACCCGGACGCGATCCTCGAACTCAAGAGGCAGATTGGAGGCAAACAGGACCTCTCGAGCTGTGCCGAATTCAATGACGGTTCTTTCCTGCAGGCGTTTGCGTCCCGCGCCCATTTTCAGGACGCGCACGGGAAGGCGCACGGCTGAAGCTGTGGGGAAGAGCCTGACGAGTTCCTGAACACAGGTCTCCTCTCCGTTGAGGCAAGGAGTCTCGGCCTGCTGTGACACAAAGTCCTCCGTGAAAGAAACCGAAGAATTCGGTCCAGATAGAAATGCACGACCGCGGCCAAAGAGGTGCGAGACGCAGGGTACCGTAAGTCAAATCAGTGGTTGCGTTTAGCCGAAGCGTAGTTCAAGGGGAAGGGCCAATCGTCTCACGCTGATACAGGTGCGTCTCATGACGAAGAGGTTTGACATCGGCGCGCGCGTCTGGCCGCTGGTTCAAGGAGATGTCGGGATTTCCACGAGCTGTTTCGAAGCGGAGGGCCGCAGAGGAATGTTGTACTGTTTCAACTTACGATAGAGGGTGGCGCGGCTGATGCCGAGCATTCTCCCGGCCAAGGCCTTGTCTCCTCCGGCGCGCTCGAAGACGCGGAGGATGGTCATGCGCTCGAGGTCGGCGAGAGCCGTAGTGGAAAGCGCGGATGCATCTTGCTCGGCCGATTCGGCCGCCTGGGCCGCGCGGACTTCGGGGGTGAGATCGCCGATGTCGATGGTTTTGTGATCGCCGAGAGCGACGGCTCGCGCGATGCAGTTCTCCAGTTCACGCACATTCCCGGGCCAGTCATATTGCAGCAGGCCCTTCATCGCGGCGGCGGTGACTTGAATGCTTTCGCCGGAAGCATAGCGGTCGAGAAAACAGTGCACGAGCTGGGGGATGTCCGAGGGGCGTTCACGAAGAGCGGGCAGATGAACCGTGACCACGTTGAGCCGGAAATAGAGATCCTTGCGGAAGCTTCCGGCACGGTACGCAGCTTCCAAGTCGCGATTCGTGGCGGCAATCACGCGGATACTTACCGGCAGCTTTTCATTGCTGCCAACGGGCCGGACTTCTTTTTCCTGGAGAACGCGCAATAGCTTGGCCTGCATCTCCAGCGGCAATTCGCCGATCTCATCCAGAAAGATCGTTCCGCCGTGGGCAGACTGGAAGAGTCCGGTCTTCGCCTTGAGAGCGCCGGTGAATGCGCCCTTTTCGTGGCCGAAGAGCTCACTCTCCATCAGAGTCGGCACCAGGGCTCCGCAATCGACCGCGACAAAGGGCATGCGCGCAAGGGGTCCTCGGAAGTGGATGGCGCGCGCGACGAGTTCCTTGCCCGTCCCGCTTTCTCCCGTAATCAGAACCGGGGTGCGCGTTTCGCGCAGGCGCGAAACCATGCTGAGCACGTCCTGCACTTTGGCCGATGAGCCGGTGATTCCGTCGAGTTTTGCGTCGGCGGTGAGGCGCTCGCGCAGGAACTGATTTTCGGTAACAAGCTGCACCTTCTCTACCATTCGCTGCAGGAGCTGGCGGAGCCGCTCGACGCGGAAAGGCTTTTCGATGTAGTCGTACGCGCCCTGGCGCATGGCTTCGACAGCGGATTCGATGGAGCCATGCCCCGTCATGATGGCGATCTCGGTGCGGGGCAGCAGTTCCTTGATTCGTCGAAGGAGGTCGACGCCGGACAGATTCGGCAGCTTCAGGTCGGTGACGACGAGATCGGGAGCGGCGGTCTCAGCGACTTCGAGAGCAATTTCGGCTGTTTCTGCTTCCATGCAGCGCAAACCGAGGGCCTGGCCGACCATGACGCAGAGGCGGCGGATGCTTTGCTCGTCGTCGACGATCAGAAATCGGAGGTTTGTGTCCTCTTTCACGGCTTACCTATCGTTTCTTCAACGGTTTTCATCAGTTCGTTAAGGCGAAAAGGTTTTTCGATGCAGGGAGTCCGCGTTTCCGCCAGCAGAGAAATCGTTTCGTGACTTGCCGTGTCGCCGGTAACAAAGATCATCTTGGAGGCGAGTTCGGGTCGATTTTGCCTCAGCCATTGGTGAACGTCCGCTCCGTTGACGCCTCCGGGTGTGCGCAAGTCCGAGATCACACCGCAGAATTCGCCGGATACCAGCAGCGCCAGCGCCTCCGCCGAGGACGGAGACGATGCGACCTGGTAGCCGCGGCTTTTGAGGGCGGCACGAAGGAAAGCAGCGACAGACGGCTCGTCTTCGATGACAAGAACGGGACGGCGAGCTGCGGTTGCCGAGGTGGTTGGCGAGTTCATGGTTGCGATTCCATCCGCGCGACTTCGGCCGCGTTGGCCGACACGGGCAACTGGATCGTGAACGTGCAGCCGATACCGTCCGGATTGTTACGCGCCTGAATCTCTCCCTGATGCGCGCGAATGATGCCGTAACAGATGCTGAGGCCGAGGCCGGTACCTTTGCCAACGTCCTTCGTCGTGAAGAACGGGTCAAAAATGCGGTCAGGCCGTGAAATGCCCGGGCCATTGTCGCAGATCGAAATCTCGAGGTGGCCGTTCGTGTGGGCCGTTAGTACCTCGATTTTGCCGGGACGATCCGTATCGCGGACCGCATCGTAGGCATTGTTCAGGATGTTCAGAAAGACCTGTTGCAGTTGATGGGGATCGCCGAGGACGATCGGCAGATCGTCAGCATAGCTTACCTGGACGTCGACGTCGTGATTGGAGAAATCATACGCGCGGAGCTTGAGAGTCTGGCGCAAAACCGCGTTTACCTGGAGAGGCTCGCGCCGTGGAGACGTTTGCCGGGCAAAGCTGAGCAGGTTGTGAACGATCACGCGCGTGCGCTCAGCCTCCGCAAGAATGACGCGTAATTCTTCCTTGGCGTCAGCGGGAACGGCGGGATTCTCGAGGAGCAAGTCGGTGAACCCGACAATCGCGGCGAGTGGATTGTTCACTTCGTGGGCGACGCCGGAGACGAGCTGGCCCAGGGCGGCCATTTTCTCGGTCTGCATAAGCTTCGCCTGCAGGTCGGCGGCGTCCGTGACGTCGGTCATCACGGCGACGATACTGTTGATCGCGCTCGTCTCGTCAGGCATCGGGCTCAGGCTCACGTTGAACTGGCGCTGATCTCCATTCGCGCGGGGCAGCGGAATTTCCAGGTTGTCGACAGCGACCCCTTTGCGCGTACGTTCCAGCGCTTCCGCCCAGGCAGCCCGATGCGACGGTGAAATCATGCCGGCGAGGCTGTGCCCGATCAGGCTGGCCTCCGGATAGCCGGATTCGGCGCAGCGTCGGTTGGCATAGGCGATGGTTCCCTCGGCATCCAGCACGAGAATCATACTCAGCGTGTTGTTCAGGATGTTGCGGTTGAAGTCGCGCTCGCGGCGGTAGCGGCGTTCGGCTTCGAGTCGGTCCGTGATGTCCTTCAAAACGTGAATCGTTCGAGACTCGCGGCCCGCGTCGGCGCCAATCCACGCGCTGGAGACCAGGTAGGTGCGCTCGGCGGCCTGATGGATGTTTTCCTGCTTGTCGGACGCTGACTCGCGGCAAAAAGAGCAGCAGCCAGGGCGAGCGGCAGCGCCGAGGATTTTCAGGTCGCCAATGGCGCGCCCAATCGCATCGGTCAGCCGCATACCCAGAAGGTCGGCGAGAGATCGGTTCAATCGCAGGACACGATTTTCAGAATCGTGAACCACGATGAGATCGGAAATCGCGTCGAAGTCGCCCACCCATTGCTTCCTCGATTGCTCGACGCGATGGAAGAGTTCGGCGTTTTCGAGGGCTACGGATGCATGGCTGGCCAGCGCTTCCAGAAGCTGCTCTTCGACGCCAGTCATCTCGCGTGAAAAGTTGCCCAGGCACAGCACGGCGAGAAGTGCGTCCTCGCTATCCCGCAGGGGCACCACACATATGTTTTCACAATCAAGAGTTCTCGCCGCCTCGAATCCCAGGCGACGATTTGCGGAATCGCAATAAATTCCAGGACGCAGGGACGAGCAACAGGCCTTCAAGGCGGCTGCCAGACCACCGCGAGCGGAAGCGCTCCACGTTCGCGCCGATCCGGTCCCCGCCGCGATGTCCCATTCCGAATTTATTCGCAAAGCAAGGACCGCAGTCCGAGCGCCCAGCATCTCCGACCCACGGTCGATCAGCCGGCGAGCAAACTCGGAGGTCGACGTTGACGGGTTCAGCTCCAGCGTGGCAGCAGAGAACTGCGCAAGCAGGCTCTCAAAAGGGCCGCCGGAGTGAGAAGGGAGCTCCCGGGTCTTTCTAAGGGGACGCATGGGATTGGCGATTTAGGGGTTCGGTTACTCCACGACGTTACGGCGAATTCTCAATTTGAGTCAAGGAATGTACCGTTCGTGTTGTTCTAAGACGCAATCACGACGAATCGCAACCTGAGACACCTGGCCGCTTCCGCGAGGTCGCGTGAGACAGAGCCGCCGCAGAAGGAATCGGCGAATCGACTTGGGAGATCGACGTAAGCCCTTGACTACAGCAGGGTTGCCAGCTTTTCTGCCCGATTGTCCCGCGCTGTAAAGAGAGGCGGGAGCTTGGCATCGACGTTGCACTTTCCGTGTGCGGCTTTTTCTACCTTGGGGAGGATGGGCTCATGAAGGAGAAACTCGGGAAGGCGAATTGGGCGCTCGCATCCATTCTGTTGTTTGGCTGCTCGGGCGCGATAGCGCCGACGGTCCTGGCGCAGGACGCCGCGAGCGTCACGCTGAAACGCAAGGTGAAGACGAGGGTGGTACCCGAGTATCCAGAGATCGCGAGACAGCTGCACCTTCAAGGCAAAGTCAGGATCGAAGCAACGATTGCGCCGGACGGGCGCGTGACCAACACAAAAGTGATTGGCGGCCATCCCGTTCTTGCCGTGGCGGCTCTGGATGCGGTGAAGAAATGGCACTTTGAGCCGGGGCCGAAAGAAACCACCGAAATCATCGAACTCAATTTCGACAGCCAGAACTAGGGCCGGCTGCTCCGTTTTGCAGGGCAGGGACTGGAGATTCGCGCATGACGATCAGCAAGAAGCTATACGTAGGATTCGGCACGCTGCTCGCACTCATGGTCGTGCTGCTCGCGATCGATATTTTCACGGTGACACGCGAGTATGCCGCGCGAGACACGGTGAAGACCACTCTGGAGGACGTCCAGGCGATCGAGGGCGTGCGTTATCAGCTGATGGAGAACCGGCTCTTCCTGGGCAGCTACCTGCTGAGCGGTGATCTGCGCGAGGAGAGCAAGACGGACGGAGGAATCAAGGACCTCGAGGGAATCCTCAAACAGAGCGAAAAAAATACGGACGATGCAGGGTTGCGGACCTCGCTTTCGCAGGTGGACGAAAACGAGCTCGATTGGGCCGATAACTTCGCCAAGCCGATGATCGCGAAGCGGCACCAGGTCGACTCAGGAGACGCCACGGTTTCGGACCTGCAAGTCTACTACCTCCAGCACGACCCCTCCTCATGGATGAACAAGTCCGCGGGTCTCCTGGACGCTGCCAGCAGTGATGTGCAGAAGGCATTCGAGAACGCCAATCACTCCGCCGACACAGCCACGAAGTTGAACACGGTCATCACTACAGTGGGCACACTCCTAGGCATCATCGGAGGTCTGATCATCGCGTTCTACACGGCGAAAAGCATTCGAGAGCCCATCAATCATCTGATCGACGTCGCGCACCGCATCGGCGACAGCGGCGATCTCGATCAGTCGATCGATATCCACCGTGGAGATGAGGTGGGGATCCTCGCGGAAAACTTCAACAAAATGATCGTACATTTGCGGGAAATGGCGGCCGTTTCCGCTTCGATTGCTGAGGGGCAGCTGACGGTAGCCATTCATCCACGGTCTCAACACGACACCATGGCAAAAGCCTTCGGGCGCATGACCGACGGCCTGAGAGCCATGGTCCGCCAGGTCCGCGACAGCGCGGCGCAGGTGGCCAGCGGCGCGGGCCAGATGGCGAGCGCATCGGATGAATCGGCCAAAGTGAGCGTGCAGGCGGCGTCCGCAATCGACGAAGTGACCAGCACGATGCACGAGATGAGCATCAACGTGCAGAACGTGGTGAAGAACACGCAGGTGCAGGCCTCGAGCGTAGCCGAGACGTCGGCGTCGATCGATCAGATGGTTACCTCAATCCAGCGTGTCGCCGACACGGCGAAGCTGCTCGTCGACATTTCGCACCGCTCGCGCGAGGAAGCCCAAACGGGAATGGCCACAATGGAGAAGGCCACCATCGGGCTCAACCGCACCAGTCAGGCCATTCAATCCTCCGCCGAGATTATCGACGTGCTCGGAAGGCGTGCGGACGACATCGGCAAAATCATCGAGGTGATCGACGACTTGGCGGAGCAGACAAACCTGCTCGCGCTCAACGCTGCCATCGAAGCAGCGCGCGCCGGAGAGCATGGGTTGGGCTTCGCTGTGGTCGCCGAGGAAGTCCGAAAACTGGCGGAGAAATCGACGCAATCGACGAAGGAGATCTCCGAGCTTATCCAAGGCATTCAGAAAGAGGCGCGCGAGGCTGTGGAGAACATGGAACACAGCACGGCCATGGTTCAGGAAGGTCTGGCGCTCAACAAAGATCTGGATGGGGCCCTGGGAAAGATCGCGAGCGTCGTATCCGAGGTTTACAAGTTCTCCCAGGAAATCGGGGCAGCGACGATGGAGCAGTCGAGCGGCTCGTCCCAGATCGCGAAAGCCACAAATCGCCTGACGGAAATCACGCAGGAGATCAATTCTTCCGTCGAGGAACAGGCCTCCGGCGCGCAGGCCGTTGTCCGTGCGATGGAAAGAATGCGCGAACTGGTTCAGCAATCGACGTCGAGTTCGACCGAGCTTGCTGCCGCTGCGGAGCAAATGTCGAAGCTATCGCGGAATTTGCTTTCGTCGATGGACCGCTTCGTCCTCGAACAGCATTTCGGGGATGCGCGCAAGGGCAGCAGGACACCTGCTTTCCCCGAGGAGCGGTCTGAAACGCCGGAATACGCGGAAGCGATTCGCTCCTAAGGGCGGAGGCCCTGGCGATCATGGACAAGGACCTTCAGGTCGTCGGTTTTCGCATCGGGCGAGAAACGTTCGGGTTGCCGATCGCCGCGGTGCGAGAAATCGTACGCGTCCCGGAAATCACGTCTGTCCCGAACGTGCCTGATTACGTGGAAGGCGTTATCAACCTGCGTGGTCGCATCATTCCCGTGATCGATCTACGCAAGCGGTTCGGAGAGAAATCGGTTCAATCCGACCGGAAGAACCGGATCGTTGTAGTCGAAATCGAGAACCGCGGTGTTGGCCTTCTGGTGCATTCCGCCTCCGAGGTGCTTCGGGTTCCTCCCTCCGAAATCGAGGCGCCGCAAAACGTTTTCCAGGAGGGCGAGTCGAGCTACGTCTCCGGCGTCGCGAAATTGAAGGGGCGCCTGGTGATCCTGCTCCATTTGCCGCGCCTTCTTCAGGGCGGAGAACTTCGCAAGATGCAGGAACTTACGAAGCCCGATGCCGAGTCCCTCGTGGAGACCACGGGGCAGCGTCTCTAATCCGGAACTACAGGACGAATCGAGAAATCCATGTCAACACTGGCCACGCCTGTCCCTCTCACGGATGCCGAACTGAAGCTCCTGCAGACACTGGTCTACCAGGAGTGCGGGATGTATTTCGATGAACGGCGATCGCATTTCCTGCGGGACCGGTTGCAGCGCCGGCTCAAGGCGTGCCAGCTCGATTCGTTTTACAGCTACTACCGCCTGTTGACGAGTCACGAAGGCAAGAAGGAACTCACCGCACTGCTCGAGAATCTCACCGTCAACGAGACAAGTTTTTTTCGAATCCGCCCCCAGCTCGATCTCTTTCAGAAGGTGGTGCTCGAAGAAATTCTGAAGCGGAAACAGGAGCGGCGGGACTGGTCGCTGCGCATCTGGAGTGCCGGCTGTTCCACAGGCCAGGAGCCGTACACGCTCGGGATTCTCGTCTGCGACGCGCTTGCTTACTACTATCTCCGCAATCCGCTGCCCTTCGACATGCCAACACCCAAGCCGCTCATTCCCCCTCCCTGGAAGGTGGAGATCATCGCCTCGGACATCAACTATTCCGCGTTGTTGACGGCGCAGCAGGGTGTCTACAACGAGGCGCAAATGGAGATGGTGGACTACACCTGCCGGCTGCGCTACTTCGAAAAGGTGGGAGACAAGTACGCGGTGAAATCCTCTTTGAAGGAACTCGTTCAGTTCGACTTCCACAATCTGAAAACGGAATATCTGCCGCAGCACAACGATGCGATCTTCTGTCGGAACGTGATGATCTATTTCGACGAAGCCGAACAGAAACGGTTGATCGAGAAATTCTGGCGCTGCCTGAATCCGGAGAGTTATCTCTTTGTCGGACACGCCGAGAGCTTGTTTGGACTGACCACAAAATTCCGCATGATTCACGAAAACAACGCCACCGTGTACCAGCGCCTGGGAGGCTCCGAGAAGTGACCTTTTCCTTCGACGACCGATCTCCCGAACTCCGCGACCTCTTCTTCGAGAGCGCCGAGGAGATTCTCCAGAGTATGAACGAGGCAGGCCTCGCGCTGGAGGAGAACCCGCATGACGCACAAGTGCTGCGAAGCGTTCGGCGCGCCGTTCACACCTTAAAGGGAGACTCTGCCGCCTGCGGATTTCGCGAACTGAGCGAACTGGCGCACGAACTGGAAGACGTTTTGGTTCCCGAACTGGCCACGGAGAACGCTGCGTCCATTCCCGAAGTCGTTCTGGCTGCGGCCGACACGTTTCACGAAATGCTCGCGGCGCTTCGCAATAATCTCCAGCCGCCCGCGGGCGGCGCTCTGCGCGATCACATCCGAAGATTGCTCGAAAAGCCGGAGGGGCAGGTTGCCCGGGTCTCTTCCAGGAAAGCCGAATTTGAATGGACCGAGTATGAACGGCTGATGATTGCCGAAGCCCTCCGGCGTGGTGAAACGGCGTACAACCTTGCCTTGCGCCTGGAACCAGAGGCCTTGCCCGCCGCTGCTTTCGAGTTAGCGCGGAAAGCCCTCGAGGGTTGTGGGACCGTTCTAGCTTTGCATCCGCAGGCGGTGACCCTCACCGACCGGCTGGAGCTCGTGGAAGCTGCTCTCTCGACAAGCCGGACTGCCGATTGGCTCCAGCATCACTGCCGGATTCCCTCAGTCGTGCAGAAGGTGGAGATTGAGCGATTGTCCGCTGAGCAGCCGGCGCCGCGTGATTTACTCGAAATTCTCCTGGAATCGGAGGCCGCGGCAGTTTCCGCGGGAGTGAAGACTGGCAGTTCGGAACCCGGTAACGCGCACGCGGGAGACTCTCGCGAACCTTCGTTACCCGCAGGAATGGCTCACGCCGCTTCGGAAAACACTCTGCGCGTCGATGCGGGGCGAATCGACACCGTGATGAATCTGGTCGGCGAACTGATCATCGGGAAATCCATGCTCCAGAGGACGATCGCGGAATTCGAGGTGAGCCACTCGAAGGATCCTCTGCGCGGCAAGTTTTCCGATGCGCTGGCGTTTCAGTCGCGCGTTCTCGAGGAGTTGCAGAAATCCGTGATGAAGATTCGCATGGTTCCGGTCGAGCAGCTCTTTCGACGCTTCCCGCGCGTAGTCCGTGACGTTGCAAAGCTGCGCAACAAGGATATCGGCGTGGAGATGACCGGCCAGAACACGGATCTCGACAAAAGCATTCTCGACGCTCTTTCGGAGCCGCTCGCCCACGTGGTGCGAAACGCCGCCGATCACGGCATCGAGCCCGCTCCGGAGCGTCTGGCGGCGGGAAAACCGGCGCGCGGGATCATTCGCCTGAACGCGTATCACGAGGGCGACACTGTCGTGATCGAAGTTTCAGACGACGGTGCCGGCCTGGATCGCGGGAAGATCGTGCGGCGAGCGGTCGAGCAAAAGATCATAAGCCCGGCGGAAGTCGAGCGGCTCAGCGAATCCGAAGCGCTCCAGCTCGTGTTCGCGCCGGGCTTGAGCACTGCGGACGAAGTGACCGAGGTTTCGGGCCGCGGCGTGGGCTTGGATGTCGTCAAGACATCGCTCGGGCCGCTAAAAGGTTCGGTGGAGATTCTGACGCGGCCCGGGAAGGGAACCACGTTCCGGCTGCTTGTTCCACTGACACTAGCTAGCATTCAGGCGCTTCTGTTCCGGGTGAAAGAGCACTTGTACGCGGTTCCGCTGGCGTCCGTCGTGGAAATTACGCGCATCGCCGAGGGCGAAATACATCGCGTCGAAGAACGCGAAGTATTCCAACTGCGGCAACAAGTGCTGACGCTGATCCGGCTCGATCAATTGGAGTCGCGTGTAGTTAGCGAACGCGCCAAACGCCTGTTTGTCATCATTATCGGGAATGGAACGCGCCGGTTTGGCCTGGTGGTGGACAGTCTGGCGGGAGAAGAGGAATTGGTGGTGAAGGCGCTGGAAGACGGTTTGGTGACTTCGCCCCTGGTGAGCGGCGCTTCGATTCTGGGCGACGGAAGAGTGGTGCTCATTCTGAATGTTCCCGCCGTCCTCGCGCACCTGTCGAGAATCCCGGCGGTGGGAGCCACCGCATGACCGAGAAGATTCGCGTTCTCGTAGTGGATGACTCCGCGTTGATGAGGAAGCTCATCCCGCAGGTGCTTCTGCGCGATCCTTCCATCGAGGTTGTGGGAACCGCGGCCGATGGAGCTATCGGCCTGAAAAAATTGGAAGAACTTCGCCCGCACGTGGTGACGCTCGATCTCGAGATGCCGCGCATGGATGGCATCGAAATGCTCAGGCAGATCACCCGCAAGCATCGGTTGCCGGTGATTATCGTGAGCAGTCATAGCGAGCGGAGCGCGGCGATCACGCTCAAGGCTCTTTCGATGGGCGCGTTCGACTTCGTCACCAAGCCCCAGGAAGCGGCATTGGGGCACCTCGAGCAGATCGCTACGGAACTCGCGCTCAAGATCAAGGTCGCTGGCTCTGCCGGCGCGCCAAAAATGATCATCACCGTGCCCGGCGTAAAGCGAAAGGAGTCGCGGCCGTTTTCCGTGCATTCCCGGTGGCCTTCGCGAATTGTTGCGGTGGGCGTTTCGACGGGCGGACCGAACGCGCTGCAATATCTCTTGGCGCAAATCCCCGAGGATTTTCCCGCTTGCTTCCTCGTGGTGCAGCACATGCCGGAGGGATTTACCGAGATGTTCGCGCAGCGTCTCAACGAATCCTCCGCGATCGAGGTAAAAGAAGCGCAATCGGGCGACTTGCTTCTCGCGGGACGCGCCCTGGTCTGCCCGGGAAATCGTCACATGAAGGTGCGGCGCATGGAGCACGGAGACATTGCGGTACTCGTGGATCAGCCCCGCGTGAACGGTCATCGTCCCTCGGTTGACGTGCTTTTTCATTCCGTGGCGCAGGAATTCGGCCTCAAGACGATCGGCATCCTGATGACCGGCATGGGCGACGACGGAGCCGCGGGTATGGGCGCCATCCAGTCGGCGGGCGGATTCACGATCGCGCAGAGCCCGGAAACGTGCGTCGTCGACAGCATGCCCCGATCGGCGATCCAGCGCGGTTTTGCGACGCGCGTCGTATCTCTGCCGTCCATAGCCAGCCAGCTTCAGGCGGAGTGCGCCGAGGAAAGTTCGGGGGAATATGCGCGCGAAAATCACACCGCGAGTGCGGTCGGGGTGGAGATCTCTCGAAGAAAGCAATGAGGAGAAGGCCATGAAACAGTTTCAATCATTGACGCGGAAAGACAGCCGGCCGGTGCGCTATCTGATCGTGGACGATTCCGTGTTTGCGCGCAAGAGCCTCGCGAAGATGGTGGAATCGTTCGGCGGACAGGTAGCCGGTGAGGCAGGCGACGGCTGCGCGGCCATCACGGAGTACGACCGCGTGAGCCCCGATGTGGTGCTCATGGATATCACGATGCCGCAGATGGAAGGCATCGAAGCTGTCGAACGCATCGTGCAGCAGCACCCCGACGCGCGCGTCGTCATGGTCTCGTCGGTCGGCTATCAGGACAACATCCTGGCGGCACTGCAGAAAGGCGCGCGTCATTTCGTGCAGAAACCGGTGAAGCCGGACGCGCTGTACGAAATCATCCGCTACGTTCTCAACGATGAGGGCGTGACGGCCGCCGCCACACGGGAGAATTAAGATGAGAATGGAACTCATCCAGCCGTTCATCGGGTCGCTCGACACTGTCCTCGCCGAAATGATGAAGGTGCCGGCTTCGATCGCTGATTTGACGATGGAAGAAGACGGCTATCGCAAGAAAGGCCTGGCCGCGGTGGTCACCTTCAAGGGTCAGGTCGAAGGCCGCATCATTCTCGACATGGATCCGCACGTGGCCGCGAAGATCGCCGGAATTCTGGCGGGAGCGGAAGTTGATCCGTCGGAAGCGATCGTTCCCGAAGCGGTATGTGAACTGGCGAACATGGTGATCGGCAACGCGGTGACTCAACTGAATGACCGCGGGTTTCAGTTCAAGGTTTTTCCTCCGCAAACTGTGACACAGGAGCAGTGCGAAAAGGCGGGGCGGGACTCCGAGGCGACGATCCTCCGGTTCGAGACGCCGAACGGAAACGTCCACCTGAACATCGCTCTGCACTATTACGTTCGGCGCAGGAGCGAGCATCCCGCAGTTGTCGTGCGATAACCAGGATTTCTGAGCTGACCCCCGGAAGTTCAACTTTGAGGCGGGCCGGGTCTTCCGTATTCGGTGCCGTGTCGAAATAATCCTGCCTTGGACATTTCCTCGGAATAAACGATTCGCGCGGGGAGAAAGATATTCGCCGCATCCGGCGAGTAGGGAACCGCGATCTCCACTGGCGTTTCTGCTTCGTATCGCCGCTTGCTGCGAAAACACATCCCGACAGGAGAAATGTCCTCGCAGACCGCAAGCTCGTCGTCGGCATTCGCCTGACGGATGCAGGCGGTCAACCTGGTCGGGACGCGTGGTCTCAGGCGCTGGGGCCCGCCCGGCTCGCCGTCGGGTTTGGGGTGGGCCGCTGGCTCCCCGGTCTTCCTTGTCCGAGTCCGCGCACCGAGCTTCTTCTCGTCTTCGTGGGGAGCCTGTGTCCATATGCTCGGAACGCCACAATGCTTGCAGTGCCGCGCGATTCCGCGGTTCGATTCGAAACCCCGAAGCTCGAAGGCGTTCAGGTAAACGACCTCCCGGCTGCGGCAATATGTGCATTCCAGCAGCATTCGCGCGACGGCTTCGGATGATTCGGCGATCGAAGGAAATTCGATGCCCCAGAGGTCCGTTTGATCGCCCACAATCTCGACGCCGTAGAGCGCGCCGTCTTTTTGCCTGCCGAACTGCCCAACGATGCGCACGTCGCCTTCGCGGTGCGCTTCGGTGTGCGCCTTGCGCCGGAGGTGAATCCTTTGCCCCGGGGATAGCTCGCGGTCGAGAATAATCATCGCCCCGGTGCGATTGATCAGCAGGGTTCGAGCGGCGGCATGGAAATCCTCGCCACGCGCATCCTGCCCTGAGGCGTCGAGCAAGAGCGTCAAAGAAACACGGTCGCTGCGGCGCACGCCAGTCGATGCCATTCAAGCCTCCTGCATGCGAGTTCCCCGAATCCGGCCCTCACGATAGCACATGCGACGGCCTGCCCGGCACCAATGGTCTTTCGCCGCTGTTATTTTAATCCGCGCTGGTCCCCGGTATGATCTCAGCTTGACGCTCTTTCGGGCTGTGTCCATTCGCGGATATTCACTTCGTGGAAGAGGGATGAGCCTCGACGTTCTGAGCTTGCCTTCTTGCCGTTTCCTGCGGCGGCTTGCCGTCGTCGTCTTTTTATTTCTCATCACGTCGGCTCAGTGGGTGGGTGCGCAAGAGAGCCGCGTTAGCGGCAAGATCACCGACTCGAGCGGCGCGCCGATCAGCGGCGCAGACGTCGAGCTGCGCTCCG